>Ga0209368_1000412_pt1 | contig 40446 bp, 34 predicted proteins | sample EBPBio242008_DNA_FD_185862 | JGI IMG/M metagenome (GOLD analysis project Ga0209368, IMG submission 185862) | Wastewater treatment Type I Accumulibacter community from EBPR Bioreactor in Madison, WI, USA - Reactor 1_4/24/2008_ DNA (SPAdes)... | ecosystem: Engineered > Bioreactor > EBPR >...
GTTCGAGCCGGTGATGTACGAGGTCGCGGCGGTCTATTGACCTTGGCCGCGCCGGGCCGCAGGCTGACCGCAGGGAACCACGGAGCGGGACATGTTCGGTAGTATTTTGGGGATGCTGGTGATCGGGGCCATCGCGGGGTGGCTGGCCGGCAAGATCGTCGAGGGCCGGGGATTCGGGGTCCTGGGCAACATCGTGGTGGGGGTGGTCGGCGCCCTGGTCGCGGGCCTTCTTCTGCCCCGCATCGGCTTCGGCATGGGGGGCGGCACCCTGGTGACCATCATCCAGTCGGCCTTCGGGGCCGTGATCCTGCTGGTCCTGATCCAGCTGATCAAGAAGGCCTGAGACAGGGTCGTCCGGGGGGCGTCCGAGCTCGGACGCTTCCCTCGCCCCAAGGATTTCAATGGGTTGCGGGGGCGAGTTAACTTGGACTTAAGGAATTTGGGAGTTGCGCCGCACCATCGCTACGTGTCTTCATGATCGGAATGGGCGGGAAGCAGACCTTCGCTGCAGACCGCGCAAGTGGCAGCTTTGTCGGACACAGGAGACACAAACCGCGCAGTATGTGCTCGACCCTGAATGCCAGGGTTCCGCGTCGAATGGGATTTACATAAGTACTTGTAGTGCAACCGTTGTTTGAAACTTCGTCAGGTCGAACGAAAACAGTCGTAAATGGAGCAACATGGGAAGCATTAACATATCGAGACAGACCACAGTCGACCTACTCACTGAGTTTGTAGGCTTCAAAGCAGGGATAATTCTGACAGATGTTGAGCTTTCGGAACTCCTGCAGGATTATGATGCAGTATTTTCAAAGAAGATCGTGTCAGAAGAGATTGGGGGCTTTCGTTTTCATTCATCTGAAGTCGATGAGATTGCGGCGCATATCTTGTACAAGCTTGGCAACATCGACGAGCCGACTACCATCCCCCATCACCTCCGGCTTTATCATCAAGTAAAGTCCGACCCCAATAAGCTTGCCTGCTATGAGCATGTCATGGGCTGCTACAGTGAGTTCATGAGGTCCATCCTTTCCGATCCGCCGCCTTATGGGACGGCATTGGACCCTGAGCCATTTATGAGGGCGGCAATGACGGGGCACGGAAAGGACGGCTTGGACATGGCGATGGAAGTCATTAGAGGAGTCAATCACCAGCTTCATATCTCACCGAACGGGCAGATCCGCTCACACGATTGGAAGGACACGGTCGAACTGAAATCGCTATTCAAATCAGAGTCTCTCGAGACCATGTATGGAAGCTTCTTTGATCAGCGTTTCATCGATTATTTGCAACGGAACTTCGACAAAATTGGAGAAATACACTGGCGGAAATTTGAAGGTATAGCGGGAGAGTTTTTTGAAAGAGAAGGCTTTCGCGTAGACATGGGTCCCGGGAGAAATGATGATGGCATAGACCTCAGGATATATCCGAGGGAAGAAGTGGAAGATGTTCCTCCACTTATTATTGTACAATGCAAAAGGCAGAAGGAAAAGATTGGAAAGACCTTGCTTAAGTCTGTTTATGCGGATGTTCTCCACGAAAAATCGGGTTCAGGGCTTATCGTCACAAGTTCATACATGTCCCCTGGCGCGGAAACGATGCGGGTGGCGAGAGGGTATCCCGTAAGAACCGCTGACAGAGACACTTTGAAAACTTGGATTGCCAAAATGAAGAGCGAGCGAATTTGGAGATGCTCTTGATCGACTGTTGTGTGCACGGGAAGGAGGCTGAAGCGCTCATGTTCCGAAGTGAACTGATCGCTGATTTCATTTTGGAAAGAGAGTTTCCGTGAAGCCGAAGAAAACTTTGTCGGCGGCCAGTGAGAAGAATTCTAAGAGCCGCAAAGCGCCTTCGACGAAGACGCTCCGCCAATTGTATCTCCTATCGGGAAATCAATGTGCCAATCCTAAGTGCGCTACAGTGCTCATCAACGCGAACGGAACACTTGTTGCCGACGTTTGCCATATCAAGGCAGAAAGCCCGGGTGGCCCCCGGTTCGATGATTCCCTCGGTGTGGAGGAGCGTCGCGCACCCGAAAACTTGATCCTGCTGTGCAACACGTGCCACACGCTAGTCGATGCCGAGCCAAAGAAATACACTAGCTCGGTTTTTACGAAGTGGAAGGGTGATCGGGAGGCCCGTTTCAAAGCGGTAGGCGACACCCTGCGGCAGCGCTATGTCGACGACATCGTAGACGAGGCGGAAGAAATCGGGCTGACCAAACCGAAGACACTAAATGCCTACATAGCTTTCCTTGAAGCTCAGAATATCTCCCATATGGTCGACGAGGACACCCCGGCCTGTGTCGGATACTTTGCAGAGAAGCTCCGACACCTTGCGTTACCGGATCGCGAGCTTATGCGGGCGATTGTCGAGAAGGCGATTGCACTGGGAGGTTCTCGGGAGAGCGAGTATGGCGTGTCGATCCACCCGGGCGACCTTAAGACAATTCGGGTTGGGGAAAGTCGGCTCTCCGACTACCGTATCAAGAAGCTGGCTGGGACTCTCGAGCGAAGTGAACTGGGTTCGATTAATTTAGACGAGGAACCCATCCTGCATATTTCTGTCCCCCATGAGGATCTAAGCTGGTCTTTGCTGAAAGAATTTCTTGAGAACCAAGGCAAGACGTTGAGGGATGTTGTCTGCGATATAAAGTTCGGCCTTCTGGACTAAAATCTGCCACGAGATTTCTGGTCGCGATATTGTCCACTTACAGGCAGATGCCTTTTCGGTTAGGAAAACTCGAATTAGACCACGAGCAGGATGGGCGCTAGTGTCAGATTTGGGCCGAAGGCAAATGGCCCCCTCACACCAACGCCTCCTTCGCCGCCTCCATCACCGCCCGTGTCAGGGGCGCCAGCGCTCTTTCGGCCAGGCGGGTGATTTGCCAGTGGAGGGGGACCTCGGTTGGGGCTCCGGGGAAGAGGTCGACGAGGGCACCAGTGGCGAGGTGGGGGCGGGCGAGGGGTTCAGCGCCCAGCCAATGCCGCCGAGGCGGGCCTTGAGCAGTCCCTCAGAGCGGGCGGTCCTTGGGCGGATGGGGCGCCCGCCGGAGAAGGCCCGGCATGCGATCTGGAGAGGCGTGGGGCGGGGGCGTCGAGGTCTCGCCAAGGGGGGCCGGGCTATTCCACCCCCTGCCGCTGGAAGCATTCCTTCACCTTGCCCACCATCGCGCCCGATCCGGCGAGGGACCAGGTGGTTTCGGGTTCGCCGTTGATGCGGGTTGTCAGCGAGGTGCCGTTGAAGAGGGCGTCGAGCTGGCCTTCGGAGATGCCGGCGATGGCGGTGCTTTCGAGGGTGAAGCCGAACTGGGAGTCGACGGGTTTGCCGTCGATGGTGACCAGGCCGCCCTCGAATCCCTCGGTGCGGGGGGCGGGGACGGTGATCTCCCAACCCCAGGGGGCCTGGTCGACCTTGAGGAGGCCCGCCGCCTGCTGGCTGGCGCCGCCGCAGGAGACGAAGGTGGCGCCGTCGAAAAGGGCGCTTACCTCCCAGCCCTTCACGCTGGCATAGGGTTTGGCCACCGGGGCGGGGGTGGCTTCGGTCGCCTCGGGCGCGGGTTCGGCATAGCCGGCGCCGCCGGGGGCGAAGCCGCAGTCGAACTGTTCGGACCCGAGGAAGAGTTGGGGCGGGTCTTCCTCGTCCCAGAACTGGACCTCGCGCGCTTCGTTGAACCAGTGGTCCTGTTCGAAGGTCAGCTCGGCCTCGAACGGGCCGGAAAACACCGCCACGCCGGTTTCGGTTTCGATGCGGACGGTGAAGCCCAGCTCGCCGCCGCACTGGTAGGTGAGGTCGGGGCTGGCGAAAGCCGTGGCGGGTGCGAAGAAGGCAGCAAGGGCGAGAAGGCGGCGCATGGTCTGTCCTGTTGGGGCAAGTGGCGGGAGAGGTTCAGGGATTTGCTCCTGGGTCAAGGGCCTGTGCATCGGGCTTTCGCCGGGACGCGGGCTCGCCTAGGCTGGCCGGGGACAGGGAGGATGTCATGGCAGAGCTGTTGCGGATCGACTGGCCGGAATTCGGGATGCCGGAGGTGCCGGCCGAGCCGGACCTGGCCGAATATCGCGGGCGGCTGGCGGCCTTGCGGGCGGCGGTGGCGGCGCGGGGGCTGGACGTGGCGGTCGTCTATGGCGACCGCGAGCATTCGGCCAACCTGCATTGGGTGACGGGCTTCGATCCGCGCTTCGAGGAGGCGCTTCTGGTGGTGACGCCGGGTTCGGCGCTGCTTTTGGCGGGGAACGAATGCCTGCCCTATACCGGCATCTCGCCGCTGGTGGCGGCGGGGGACATTGCGGTCGGGCATTGTGCGAGCTTTTCGCTGCCCTCGCAGCCCAGAGGCACGAAGCGCGTGGCGGACTGGATCGCCGAGGCGGTGCCGGCGGGTGCGGCAGTGGGCGCCATCGGCTGGAAATGGTTCGGCGCGGACGAGGCAGAGGCGCCCGAAGCGGCGCTGGACCTGCCGGCCTTCATCGCCGACCCTTTGCGCGCCGTGGCGGGCCGGGTGGAAAACGCGGCCGACCTGATGATGCATCCTGTCCACGGGCTGCGGGCGCGGGTGGATGCGGGCGAAATCGCGCGGCTGGAATTTGCCAACCAGATGGCGGCGATCGCGCTGAGCCGCATGGTCTTTGCCTTCCGCGAGGGGATGAGCGATTTCGCGGCCTTCGAGGCGGCGCGGGTGGGCGGGCTGCCGCTTGGCTGCCATCCGACCTTTGCCTGCGGCGAGCGTGCGGCGCAGGGGCTTTCGGGGCCGACGGGGCAGGTGCTGCGGCGGGGCAGCGCGATCAGCTTCAACATCTGCCACTGGCGGTCGAACATCTGCCGGGCGGGGTGGCTGGCCAATGATGAGGCCGACCTGCCCGAGGCGGCGCAGGATTACCTGGCGGCCTTTGCCTTTCCCTACATGGAGGCGATGAGCCTGTGGTGTTCGCTGATGCGGCCGGGGGTGACGGGGGGCGAGGTCTGGTCGGCGATGCAGGCGGCGCTGCCGTTTGACACCTTCGGTGTGTTCCTCAATCCGGGGCATCTGATCGGGGTGGACGAATGGATGTCCTCGCCGATCTTCGAGGGGTCGGGCATGGCTCTGGCCTCGGGCATGGCGATGCAGTGCGACGTGATTCCGGGGCATCCGGTCTATGGTTCGACCCGGATGGAGGATGGCTATGTGCTGGCCGACGAGGTCCTGCGGGCCGATCTGACGGCGCGGTTTCCGGCGGTGGCCGAGCGCATCGCAGGGCGGCAGGCCTTCATGCGCGAGACAATCGGGCTGGACGTGCCGGACAGCCTGTTGCCTTTGGCCGATACCTGCGGGGTGATCGCGCCCTGGCTGTTCAACCCGCGCCAGCTGATCGTGCTGCGGTAGGGGCAAATCCGTTCGAACGGATTTGTGGGTTTCTTCGAAGAAATTTGCCCGGAGCCTTTGACGGCTCCGGCTGCGGCGTCAGACCTTGAGGCCGGCGCGGCGGGCGCCGGTCATCAGGTCGGGCGCGACGTGATGGGCAAAGCGGCCCTCGGTCGGCATCAGGTCGGGCACCTGCACCACCACCATGCCGGCGCGGTGCGCTGCTTCGGCGCCGGTGTCGCTGTCTTCGAACACCAGGCAACGGGCGGGGGGGACAGAAAGCGTGCGGGCGGCCAGAAGGTAGGGTTCCGGCGCGGGCTTGGGTGCAGTCACATCCTCGTAGACCACCACCGCGTCGAAGAAGCGGTCGAGCCCCGTCACGCGAAGCTTGTGATGGCATTCCTTGCGGTGCGAGGAGGTCACCAGCGCGCGCGGCAGGGTGATCGCCTCGAGGAGGTCGAGCGCATGGGGCTTGAGGTCCAGACCGGAGTCCACGCCCGCGTTGAAGGCGCCGTGCCAGATTTCGTCCAGCGCGCCGAGGTCGATTCCGGGGAAGGCGGCGGTGATGATGCCGGCGCAGGTGACGCGGTCCTTGCCGACCAGGCCGTGCATGAAATCGGGCGTGGCCGGATGGCCGAGTTCGGCAAAGGCGGCAAGGCCGGTGAGGATCGACAGCCGTTCGGTGTCGATCAGGGTTCCATCGAGGTCGAAGATGACGGCGTCGAACATGGGATCCTCCTGTCGCGCGGGCTGCTGATAGCGCGAACGGGCGGCAGGGGAAAGACGCCCGATCAGAGCGCGAGGCGGAGCAGGCGGAAGCCGTCCGGTGCGGGGCCGGCATCGTCCAGGGCAAGGCCGGGTTCGGCGATCAGGTCCAGCGCGCCGGGGGCGGCGGGGATCAGCGCGGTGGTGCCGGGCAGGTCGGCAAGCCGCCAGGAGGGGGTGAAGCTGGCGGGGACGGGACCCTTGGACAGGTGGCCAAGCAGCGCCTCGTGCATTGGCACTTCGGGCAGCGGGATGCGGTTTTCCGGTTGCGCGCCGGGAAAGCCGCCGCTGCCGTTGGCGCGGTAGCTGTTGGTGGCAAGCACGAAACGGGCCGCCGGGTCGAGCGGCGCGCCCCGATAGGTCAGGCCGCGGATGCGGGTGCCGGGCGGGGCGGACGGGTCGACCGTCCAGCGCAGCGCCGGGATGGTGTCGAAGGCGAAGGACGGCACCTCGGGGTCGATGAGCGCGGCATCGCGGCTGCCGGGAGCTATGGTGAGGAACTGCCGGGCGCCATGTTCCAGCCAGTCTGCCACCTGCTGCCCGGTGAGCAGCAGCGCGGCGATGCGATTGGGATGGGTGTAGAGGTCGAAGACATGCCGGCGCAGCAGCGTCCCGGCCGGGATGTCGGTGACATGGTGCGGCCCGCCGCGACCGCCGGTCTTGAAGGGTGCGACCGCGGCAAGCACGGGAAGGCCGGCGAGCGGGCCGTCGGCCAGATGCGCGCGGACATGGGCCGCCTGCGCCGCGGCCACAAGGTGCAGGGCGGCGCTGTCGGCGATGCGGTCGAAATGGCTGTGCAGGCGGCGGAGGCTGAAGCCGACCGGCTGGTCGAGCGCCGAGAGCGTGCGGGCGTGGTGGGGCGCGGCAAGCCCGGCCAGGCCGGGCTCGGACGGGCCAAGGGTGGTGCGCAGACCGGCGTGGGCGCGCAGGACGTGCCAGCCGCCTGGCCTGCGTTCCAGATCGAGGTCGATGAGGCCAAGGTGGCTGCCGGCATAGCCCGGCATCACGGTGGGCACGCCGGCGGCGGTGGCCGCGCGCGGATCAAGCCCCGCGCTGCCGGGGAAGCCCTGGCCGGGGAAACTGCGGTGGCTGTGGCCCGCGACCATCGCGTCGATGCCGCCCTGCGCGGCCAGGGCGGTCGCCACGTCCTCGGACCCGTCGGGGGCGCTGTCGGCGCCAAGACCGGCATGGCAGAGCGCCAGCACGAGGTCCGCCCCAGAGCGGCGGAGCGCAGGAACATGGGCGCGGGCGGCTTCGAGGATGCCGCGGGCGGCGAGGGTCTTGCCGATGCGGTCACCGTCCCAGATCAGGGTCTGCGGCGGGGTGAAGCCGATGATGCCGAGCCGGAGTGCCTGGGTGGTGCCCTGCCGGTCTGTCGGGTGGAGGTCGAGAAGGGCGGTTGCGGCGGTGAAGGGCTGGTCTTCCAGCGGCGTCGCGCCAAGGCGGCGGGCGAGGTTCGCGGACAGGACGGGGAAGGCGGCGCCGGCCAGGGCCTGTTCCAGATGCGGCAGGCCGAGGCTGAATTCGTGGTTGCCAAGCGCCGCCGCGGCATAGCCCAGGCGGTTCATCGCGGCGATAACCGGGTTGGGGCCGGGTTGGCCGGGATCGAGATCGGTAAGCGCGGTGCCTTGCAGGAAGTCGCCATTGTCCACAAGGACGGAGTTCGGCTCTTCCTCGCGTGCCGCCTCGATCAGTCCGGCGAGCGCGGCGAGGCCGATGCCGGGAGAGGGGCGGGCATGGTCGTAATCCCAGGGCAGGAGGTGGCCGTGCAGGTCGGTGGTCGCGAGGATACGCAGCCTGAGCCGCGTCACCGTTCCGGCGCCGGTTGGCGCGACATGGGTGATGGGTCGGGAGTCTGACACTCTCGACGGTCCTCATGGATGGCACCGGCATCCCCTCCGGCAGGGGAATCCTGCTGTGGTGGCAGCGGCTTGGGAAGGGGGCGCTGGTCGCGGATCCGCACGATTCCCGTCAGGGTTGTAAAATTGCTTCAGCCTTGGGGGTTTGCCCGGAGACGGCGCCATGGCAGAAGGCTGCGGCAGCGGACGGAGGAACGGATGCGGCAGGCGGAAAGCGTGACCTTCGGCGGATCCGGGCTGGACCGGGCGGCGTCGCGGCGCGGCGATGCGGAGTGGCAGACGGCGGCGCTGGCAGGTGGGCGGGTGCTGCCGGTCTGGCGCGGAAAGCCCCTGTGCGACGGCACCGAAGCCCTGGGCTGGGTGGCCGCGGACTCGCCCGTTCTGGAGCGGGCTGGCGCGCGGGTCTTTCTGGGAATGGATGGCGAGGAGGCGGTCTTTGCCGCCGATGTCTCGACCTGGGAACCGGGCGCGGAGGCCGAGGCGGCGCAGGCAGGGTTCTTCGACCCTTCGGTGCAGCGGCACCCGGCCCTTGCGGGGGACATGGGGTTTCGCGAACTGCGGGGGGTGATGGCGGCGCTGACCCCGCGCGAGGCGGAACTGGCGGCCACGGCGCGGGCGCTTCTGGAATGGCACCGGACGCATGGCTTCTGCGCGGCCTGCGGGGCGCGGTCCGAGGTGGTGCAGGCGGGATGGCAGCGACAGTGTCCGGCCTGCAATGCCCAGCATTTCCCGCGCACGGACCCGGTGGTGATCATGCTTGTCACGCGCGGCAATTCGGTGCTGATGGGCCGGTCGCCCGGCTGGCCCGAGGGCATGTATTCGCTGCTGGCGGGCTTTATCGAGCCGGGCGAGACGGTCGAGGCGGCGGTGCGGCGCGAGGTTGCCGAGGAGGCCGGCGTGCGCGTGGGGGCGGTGCGGTATCTGGCGAGCCAGCCCTGGCCGTTTCCGGCCTCGCTGATGCTGGGCTGCGCGGGCGAGGCGGAGACGGACGCGATCGTGCTGGACCCGGCCGAGCTGGAGGATGCGCTGTGGATCACGCGCGAAGAGATGGTGAGCGTGATGGCTGGGACTCACCCCCGGCTGAAACCGCCACGGCGGGGCGCGATTGCGCAGTTCCTGATGGCCAACTGGCTTGCGGACCGTCTGGATTGACCCCATCTTTCGCGCCGGGCGGGCGTGAGATCCGCCGGGTGTACAACCGCCGGGCAGGGAGAGCCGCATGAACTTTACCGCCAAGCAGGACATCGAGGCGCCGGCCGAGCGCGTCTGGGCCTCGCTGACCGATTTCGCGGGCTGGGAACGGGCGGCGCTGCGGCGCGGGGCCGAGGTGACGCGGACCGACCGGCTGGCGGCGCCGGGGGCGGGCATGGCCTGGCAGGCGCGATTTGATTTCCGGGGGCAGCGGCGCGAGATGACGGTGCGGCTGGTCGAAATGGACCCCGGTGCGCGCATGGTGTTTCATTGGGCGACGCGGCTTTTCACCGGGGAGGTCGTGGTGGACCTGGTGGAGATGTCGGCGCGGTCGAGCCGGGTGCATCTGAAGGCCGAGATCAAGCCGCAGAGCCTGACGGCGCGGATCATGCTGCAATCGCTGAAGCTGGCGAAGGGCCGGGTGCGCAAGCGCATCGAGGCCCGGCTTGCCGACTTCGCGGCAGGCTTCGACGGCCGCGCGAGGACCGCGCGGCGGGTCTGAGGCGGGGCCGTCAGCCGCGCGGGCGGTTGGCCGGATAGACGCCGAGGATTTCCACGACCGAGGAGAAATAGGCCAGCTCTTCCAGGGCCCGTGCGACGGGCGGGTCTTCGGGATGGCCCTCGATGTCGGCGTAGAACTCGGTCGCGGTGAAGCTGCCGCCGACCATGTAGCTTTCCAGCTTGGTCATGTTCACGCCGTTGGTGGCAAAGCCGCCGAGCGCCTTGTAGAGCGCAGCGGGGATGTTGCGGACCCGGAAGATGAAGGTCGTCATCATGGTCGCGCCGCGGCGCGACAGGTCGGGCTCGCGCGACATGACGAGGAAGCGTGTGGTGTTGTTCGACTGGTCCTCGATCTGGCGGGCCAGCACGTCGAGCCCGTAGATCTCGCCGGCCAGTTCCGAAGCAAGGGCCGCTTCGGCCGGGTCGCCCAGTTCGGCCACGGCGCGGGCACCGGCCGCGTTGTCGTGCCAGTTCAGCGTGGCCAACCCGTGCTGCTTGATGAAACCGCGGCACTGGCCGTGCAGGATGGACATGGCGCGGACGCGGCGCACGGCCGAAAGCGGCGTGCCCTTCACGGCGAGCAGGTTGATGTGCACGCGGACGAATTCCTCGTCCACGATGTGCAGGCCGGAATGGGGCAGGAGGGAATGGACGTCCGCGACGCGGCCGTAGGTCGAGTTCTCGACGGCGAGCATCCCGAGATCGACTTCGCCCGAGCGGGTGAGGTCGATCACCTCTTCGAAGGTGGCGCAGGGCACGGCCTCCATCCCGGGCCGGGCCTGGCGGCAGGCCTGATGCGAGTAGGCGCCAGGTTCGCCCTGAAAAGCGATGCGGGACTGCACCATTTGCCGAATGCCTTTCTGCTTCATGCCCGAAGGGGCAATCCGTCGCGCTCCTACACCTTGCAAGGGGATGCGGGAAGCGGATAGATACCGCGCGAAACGACGGCCACGGGAATGCGCGACATGTTCGACACGATGACGATGACCAAGGTTGTGGGGGCGGTCTGTGGGTCGCTGCTTGTGTTCCTTCTGGGATCATGGGCCGCCGACACGATCTACACCATTGCCCCGGAAGGTCACGGTGGCGAGGAAGAACGCGCACAGGCGTACCTGATCTCGACCGGTGAGGCCGAAGAGAACGCGGGCGAATCCGCCGACGCCGAAGTGGATGTGGCGGCCCTGATGGGCGCGGCCGATGCCGTGTCGGGCGAAAAGGTCTTTGGCAAGTGCAAGGCCTGCCACAAGATCGACGGTAGCGATGGCACTGGCCCGCACCTGAACGGTGTCGTGGACCGCGAGAAGGCCTCGGTCGCAGGCTTTGGCTATTCTGAGGCGCTGAAGGCGATGGCCGGCCAGAAGTGGACCCCGGACAACCTGTTCGCCTTCCTGGAAAACCCGAAGGGCTATGCACCGGGCACGAAGATGAGCTTCGCCGGCCTGCCCAAGCCCGCCGACCGGGCGAACCTGATCGCCTACCTCGCGACGCTCCAGTAAGCCGCCTGGACAGGCAAATGCCGACAGGCCGCCCCTTGGGGCGGCCTTTTGCATGTGATCACAGGGCACTCACGCATTCGCAACTTGAGAGACGACGCGTTCGCCATTACCGATCAAGAGACGGCGGGGCAAACCCGCGGCCTGGGGAGAGAAACGGCATGGGGAAATCGGCGGTTCGGGCTGCGGCCTTGCCAGCGGGTGTGGAAGCGATCGGGGCAGGGGCGCTGATCCTGGCCCTGGCAGCGGCGATGGCGGTACCGTCCCATGCCGAGGACAAGGTGATCGTGAGCCACGCCATCACCACCTTCGGCGATCCCCCCAAATATGCTGCAGACTTTCCGCACCTCGATTACGTGAACCCCGACGCGCCCAAGGGCGGCGAGATCAGCTTCTGGGCGCAAGGCACCTTCGATTCGCTGAACGCCTACAGCTACAAGGGCGTGCCGGCGGCGGCTTCGACCATCATGCATGAATCGATCCTGACCGGCACCGCCGACGAGATCGGCGCCAGCTACTGCCTGATGTGCACGACGATGGAATATCCCGAGGACCGGTCCTGGGTGATCTTCAACCTGCGGCCGGAGGTCAAGTTTTCGGACGGCACGCCGATGACCGCCGAGGATGTGATCTTCAGCTACGAGACCTTCCTGGCGAAGGGGCTGACCGATTTCCGCGCGGTGCTGGGCCAGCAGGTCGAAAAGGTCGAGGCGCTGGACCCGCATCGGGTGAAGTTCACCTTCAAGCCCGGTTTTCCGACGCGCGATCTGCCCGAAACCGTGGGCGGCCTGCCGATCCTGTCAAAGAAGGACTACGAGGCGCGCAAGCTGAACATGGAGGAGTCCACGCTTCAGCCCTGGCTGGGCACCGGACCCTACATGTTCGAGAAGATGGATACCGGGCGCAGCATCGTCTACAAGCGCAACCCCGAGTATTGGGGCAAGGACCTGCCGATGAACATCGGCCGGGCCAATTTCGACGAGATCCGCTACGAGTATTTCGCCGATCCGAACGCGGCCTTCGAAGGGTTCAAGGCCGGCACCTATACCTTCCGGAACGAGAATTCGTCCAAGACCTGGGCCACCCAGTACGACTTCCCGGCGATCAAGGCTGGCACCGTGATCAAGGCCGAACTGCCCAATGGCAACAAGGCCAACGGGCAGGCCTTCGTGTTCAATCTGCGGCGCGACAAGTTCCAGGACCCGCGCGTGCGCGAGGCGATCGGGCTGATGTTCAACTTCGAATGGTCGAACAAGACGCTGTTCTACGATCTGTATGCGCGCATCAATTCGGTCTGGGAGAACACGGAGCTTGCCGCCACCGGCGTGCCGACCGAGGGCGAGGCGGCCTTGCTGAAGCCCCTGGTCGAGAAGGGTCTGCTGCCGGAATCGATCCTGACCGACGAGGCGGTGGTCGCGCCGGTTTCGGGCGAGCGCCAGCTGGACCGGGGCAACCTGCGCAAGGCGAGCGCGCTTCTTGACGAGGCCGGCTGGACGGTGGGCAGCGACGGCAAGCGGCGAAACGCCAAGGGCGAGGTCCTGTCTGTCGAGTTCCTGAACGACAGCCCCGCCTTCGAGCGGGTGATCAACCCCTATGTCGAGAACCTGAAGGCCCTGGGCATCGAGGCGCGGCTGACCAATGTCGATCCGTCTCAGGGAGAGGCGCGCACGCAGCCGCCGAGCTTCGACTTCGACATGACCACCCACAACGCCCGCAGCAGCAATATCGCGGGGGCGGAGCTTCTGCAGTTCTACGGCTCGGAAACGGCGGATGCGTCCGGCTTCAACCTGATGGGTCTGAAATCGCCTGCGGTGGATGCGCTGATCCAGAATGTCATGGCCGCAGATTCGATGGAAACGCTGACGACGGCGACCAAGGCCGTGGACCGCGTGCTGCGGTGGGAACGTTTCTGGGTCCCGCAGTGGTACAAGAACACCTACACCGTCGCGTATTATGACCAATACGGCCACCCCGAGGCCCTTCCGCCCTATGCCCTGGGCGAGGGGGACTTCTGGTGGTTCGACGCGGAAAAGGCGGCGAAGCTGAAGGCCTCGGGCGCGCTGAAGTAAGAACCGGATCATGGGCGCTTACATCCTGCGACGGCTGTTGCTGATCGTGCCGACGCTGATCGGCATCATGGTCATCAACTTCACCCTGACCCAGTTCGTGCCCGGCGGGCCGATCGAACAGGTTTTGGCCAAGCTGGAAGGCGGGGGCGACGTCATGGAGCGTCTCGGCGGGTCCGGCGATGCCGGGGCCGACCAGGACATCGGCTCGGGCGGGGGCGACGACAAGTACATCGGTGCCCGGGGCCTGCCGCCCGAGTTCATCGCGCAGCTGGAAAAAGAATTCGGCTTCGACAAGCCGCCGTTACAGCGGTTCCTGGAAATGATGTGGAACTATGCCCGCTTCGATTTCGGGCAGAGCTACTTCCGTTCGGTCTCGGTGGTGGACCTGGTGATCGAGAAGCTGCCAGTGTCGATCACGCTTGGACTGTGGTCCACGCTGATCGCCTATCTGGTGTCGATCCCGCTTGGCATCCGCAAGGCGGTGAAGTCGGGGTCCAGCTTCGATGTCTGGACCAGCGGCATCATCATCGTGGGCTATTCGATCCCCGGCTTCCTGTTCGCGATCCTACTGCTGGTGGTGTTCGCCGGCGGGTCCTATTTCCAGTGGTTCCCGCTGCGCGGCCTGACCTCGGACAATTGGGAGGAGCTGAGCCTCTGGGGCAAGGTGACCGATTACCTGTGGCACATCGCGCTGCCGGTGACGGCCTCGCTGATTTCCAGTTTTGCCACGCTGACGCTTCTGACGAAGAACAGCTTCCTTGAGGAAATCCGCAAGCAGTATGTCATGACGGCCCGCGCCAAGGGGCTGACCGAAAGCGGCGTGCTGTATGGCCACATCTTCCGCAATGCCATGCTGATCGTGATCGCGGGCTTTCCGGCCGCTTTCGTCAGCGTCTTCTTCGGCTCGTCGCTGATCATCGAGACGATCTTCTCGCTTGATGGTCTTGGGCGGCTTGGCTTCGAGGCGGCGGTCAGCCGGGATTATCCGGTGATCTTCGGCACGCTGTACTTCTTCGGGCTGATCGGCCTTTTGATGGGGATCGTGTCCGACCTGATGTATGTCTGGGTCGACCCCCGCATCGACTTTGCGAGGCGCGGCTGATGGCTCTGTCTCCGCTGAACGCCCGCCGCTGGCGCAACTTCAAGTCGAACCGCCGGGCCTTCTGGTCCTTGTGGATCTTTACCGTTCTGTTCGGCCTATCGCTGTTCGCCGAGGTCATCGCCAACGACAAGCCGCTGCTGGTGTCGTACCGGGGCGAATTGCACATGCCGTTCCTGCGGTTCTACCCGGAAACCGCCTTCGGCGGCGATTTCCAGACCGAGGCGGCCTATCGCGACCCCGAGGTGAAGTGCCTGATCATCTCGGGTGGCTCGCAGGCGTGCTGGGACGACCCGGAAGGGGTGATCGAACAGGTACAGGCGACCGGAATGGTCGATGGCGAGAAGGTCGAGAAGGGCTGGATCCTCTGGCCGCCGATCCCCTTCAGCTACAACACGATCAATGACCTTGAAACGGCGGCCCCCTCGGCGCCCGACAGCACGCATTGGCTGGGCACGGACGACACGGCGCGCGATGTGCTGGCGCGGGTGATCTATGGCTTCCGGCTTTCGGTCGCCTTTGCGCTGATCGTGACGGTCACGACCAGCATCATCGGCGTGGCGGCGGGGGCGGTGCAGGGCTATTTCGGCGGGCTGGTGGACCTGACCTTCCAGCGGCTGATCGAGCTGTGGGGGGCGACGCCCAACCTGTACATCATCATCATCGTGGCCGCGATCATCCCGATGAACTTCTGGCTGCTGGTGGCCTTGTCCACCATCTTTGGCTGGACGGCGCTGGTGGGCGTGGTGCGGGCCGAGTTCCTGCGCGCGCGCAACTTCGAATACGTCCGCGCCGCCAAGGCGCTTGGCGTGCGCGACCGGGTCATCATGTTCCGCCATGTGCTGCCCAATGCCATGGTCGCCACGCTGACCATGCTGCCCTTCATCGTCACCGGCGCCATCGGCTCGCTGGCCGCGCTGGACTTCCTGGGCTTCGGCCTGCCGTCCTCGTCGCCCTCGCTTGGCGAACTGACGATGCAGGCCAAGCAGAACCTTCAGGCGCCCTGGCTGGCATTCACCGCCTTCTTCACCTTCGCGATCATGCTGTCGCTTCTGGTGTTCATCTTCGAGGGCGTGCGCGATGCCTTCGATCCCAGAAAGACCTTTGCATGACTGAGACCGTCCTTGACGTCCGCGACCTGAAGGTCGCCTTCCGGCAGGAAGGCCGGGTAATGCAGGCAGTAAAGGGTGTAAGCTTCACCGTGGGCCGCGGCGAGACGGTGGCCCTGGTGGGCGAAAGCGGATCAGGCAAGTCGGTGACGGCGCTGTCCACCGTGGCGCTCTTGCCTGATGCGGCAGAGCTTTCGGGTTCGGTCCGCTATCGCGGGACCGAGATGGTGGGCGCGCCCGAGGACATGCTGCGCCGCGTGCGCGGCAACGACATCAGCTTCATCTTTCAGGAGCCGATGACGAGCCTCAACCCGCTGCACACGATCGAAAAGCAGATCGCGGAAAGCCTGAAGCTGCACCAGGGCCTCACCGGCCCGGCGGCGCGGGCGCGGATCATCGAGCTGTTGCAGAAGGTCGGCATCCGCGAGGCGGAAAGCCGACTGTCGGCCTATCCGCACCAGCTTTCGGGTGGGCAGCGTCAGCGCATCATGATCGCCATGGCGCTGGCCAACGGGCCCGAGCTTCTGATCGCCGACGAGCCCACCACCGCGCTGGACGTGACGATCCAGGCGCAGATCCTGGACCTGCTGGCCGAGCTCAAGGCGCGCGAAGGTCTGAGCCTGTTGTTCATCACCCACGACCTGGGCATCGTGCGGCGCATCGCCGACCGGGTCTGCGTGATGCAGGGCGGCGAGATCGTTGAGCAGGGGCCGGCGGCAGAGATTTTTGCCAACCCGCAGCATCCCTACACGCGCAAGCTTCTGGCGGCCGAACCGAAGGGCGGACCCGCGCCCGTGCCCGACGGCGCCCCCGAGGTGGTGCGCACGGATGCGCTGCGCGTCTGGTTCCCGATCACGGCGGGCTTCCTGCGGCGGACCGTGGGCCATGTGAAGGCGGTGAACGACGCCACGGTCTCGGTGCGTTCCGGGGAGACCCTGGGGATCGTGGGTGAGAGCGGATCGGGCAAGACGACGCTGGCGCTGGCGCTGATGCGACTGATCCCCTTCACCGGCAAGGCGGTGTTCCTGGGCAAGCCGCTGGAGAGCCTGCATGGCGCCGAGTTGCGGCATCTGCGGCGCGACATGCAGATCGTGTTCCAGGACCCGTTCGGCAGCCTGTCGCCCCGCATGACCGCCGAGGAGATCATCGCCGAGGGGCTGGGGGTGCACGGGGTCGATCCGGGGCGCGACCGCCGCGAGATGGTGGCTGACATCATGACCGAGGTGGGTCTGGACCCGGCGATGATGGCGCGCTACCCGCACGAATTCTCCGGCGGACAGCGCCAGCGCATCGCCATCGCCCGGGCGATGATCCTTCGGCCGAAGCTTGTGGTGCTGGACGAACCCACCAGTGCGCTGGACATGACGGTGCAGGTTCAGATCGTGGACCTGTTGCGCGACTTGCAAGCCCGGCACGGGCTGGCTTACATCTTCATCAGCCACGACCTGCGCGTGGTGAAGGCATTGTCGCACAAGGTGATTGTCATGAAGTCGGGTGACGTGGTCGAGGCGGGCTCAAGCGCAGAGATCTTCGCGCAGCCCAGGACGGACTACACCAAGGAACTGATGCGCGCGGCTTTCGCGGGCGAGGCGGTTCCGGCGTGAAGCTCCTGTTCGTCCACCAGAACTTCCCGGGGCAGTTCCTTCATCTGGCGCCCGAGATGGTGCGGCGCGGCCATGACGTGCTGGCCTTCACCGATGCGGCAAACCAGCGACAGAGCCCGATCAAGACCCTGCGCTACAAGCACGAGGTGATCCAGCCCGACCCGCAGGCTACGCGGCTTGGGCGCAACTACACGCTGATGAGCGACCGGGGCGTGACCGTCGCCCGGGCGGCGATGCAGTTGCGCGACAGCCAGGGCTATGTGCCGGACGTGATCTTCGGCCATTCGGGCTGGGGCGAGACGCTGTTCCTCAAGGAGGTCTGGCCCGAGGCGAAGCTGATCGTCTATGCCGAGTTCTACTACAAGGGGCGCGGCGCCGATGTGGGGTTCGACCCCGAGTTCAACCCGCCCACCTTCGACCAGGTGATGATCGCGCAGGGGCGCACGGCCTATCTGGGGCAGGCGATGCTGCATGCCGATGCCGGGCTGTCGCCGACCGAGTGGCAGGCCTCGACCTATCCGCCACTTCTGCGCCAGAACATCAAGGTGATCTTCGACGGGGTGGATTCCTCGGTCATGACGCCCAATCCGGATGCCCAGGTCACGATGCCGAACGGGCAGGTGTTGCGGGCGGGGGATGAGGTGCTGACCTTCGTGAACCGCAACCTGGAGCCCTATCGGGGCTACCACATCTTCATGCGGGCGCTGCCCGAGGTGATGGCGGCGCGGCCCGATGTCCAGGTGGCGATCGTCGGCGGGGACGAGGTGAGCTATGGGGCGGCGCCGAAGGGCGGGAGGGGGTGGAAGGATGTCTTCCTGAACGAGGTGAAGGACCGGCTGGACCTGAACCGCGTGCACTTCCTGGGCAAGGTGCCCTATCAGACCTTCACCGCGCTGATGCAGGTGAGCCGGGCCCATGCCTATCTGACCTATCCCTTCGTTCTGTCCTGGTCGATGCTGGAGAGCCTGTCGGCGGGGGCGGTGGTGGTGGCCTCGGATACCTCGCCGGTGCGGGAGGTGATCCGCGACGGGGTCAACGGGCGGCTGGTGGATTTCTTCGACGTGAAGGGCTGGTCGGCGGCGCTGATTGATGTGCTGGCCAATCCGGGGGCGCATGAGAAGATGAGGATCGCGGCGCGGCGGACGGTGCTGGACCGCTATGACCTGAAGACCATCTGCCTGCCGCAGATGGTGGACTTCGTCGAGAGCTTCGCGCCGGGCTAAGGGCGTCCGAGCTCGGACGCCCTATCTGCCTCAATGATATCAATGGCTTGCGGGCGCGGATTTACTTGGACTTAACACTTTCCCGCGCCAGGACCTTGTCCAGCCGGTCGAGGAAGACGGCGAGGTTGTCCAGGCTGAAGGGCAGGGGCGGCCTGATCTTGAGCACATTGGCGCGCGGGCCGGTGGCCGAGATGAGCACGCCTTCCTCGCGCAGGTCGTTGACGATGCGGGCGGCTGCGGCAGCGTCGGCGGCCATGGGATCACCGTTCGCCACGATTTCCTGACCGACGAAGAGGCCGGCGCCGCGGGTGGGGCCAAGCGCGGCATGGCGTGTGGCGAGGTCGGCAAGGCCCGCGCGGAAAGCCGCGCCCACGGTGGCGGCGTTCTGCTGCAAGCCTTCGTCGCGGATCACGTCCAGCACGGCCATGGCGGTGGCGGCGGCCACGGCATTGCCGCCGAAGGTGTTGAAATAGCGCGCCTTCGCGCCGAAATCGGCGATGACCTCGGGGCGCAGCACAAGGCCCGCCACCGGATAGCCGTTGCCCATGGGCTTGCCGAGCGAGACCATGTCTGGGACGATCCCGTGCCGCTGGAAGCCCCACATGTGGCTTCCGGTGCGGCCGAAGCCCGGCTGCACCTCGTCGGCGATGAAGAGGCCGCCGGCCTTGCGGATGGCCTCCACTGCCGGGGCGAGGAAGCCGGGCGGGTCGGCGAAGACGCCATCGGAGGAAAACACCGTGTCCACGATCAGCACGGCGGGCTTGATGCCGTGGCGGGTGAGGTCGTCGATGGCGGCCTGCACGCTGGCGGCGAAGGCAGTGCCCAGATCGCCCGACAGGCGCAGGGGATCGGGGGCGGGGACGGTGCGGACATGTTCGCCAAGAGGCACGCCTTCGCCCAGAGAGGGCGAGAAACCGGAAACGGCCTGCGTGACGCCGTGATAGGCGGTTTCCGTGACGATGATCCCGGTGCCGCCGGTGGCGGCGCGGGCGATGCGAAGGGCCAGATCATTCGCCTCGGACCCGGTGCAGGTGAACATGACGTGGCCAAGCTCGGCCGGGAAAGTGGCGAGCAGCGCCTCGGCATAGTCGAGCACGGTTTCGTGCAGATAGCGGGTGTGGCTGGCGAAGGTCGAGGCCTGTGCCGCCATCGCCGCCACCACGCGGGGGTGACAATGGCCGACCGAAGCCACGTTGTTGTAGCAGTCGAGATAGGCGCGGCCCTCTGTATCGTAGAGCCAGACGCCTTCGCCCCGGACGAGATGGACCGGGTGCTTGTAGAACAGCCGGTAGGCCGGGCCGAGCGCCTTGGTCCGGCGGTCCACCAGGCGGGCCTCTGCCTCGGTCAGCCCGCCCTGGCCGGGCACGAAAGCGTTGATCATGCGGCCGTCGTTCTTCATCTCAGGTCCTTCCGCAGGCGCGGGCTATGGTTTCGGTCAGGGCCTCGGGCGGGACGGCGGCGAGGGCGGCAAGCCCGGCCTGCGCCGAGGGAACATTGCGCAGGATGTAGGGCGCGTTGTCGGGGTAGAGGCTGGCCCGCCAGGAGGCGATGGCAAGCGTGGTGAGCATCCGTGCCTGGGTGAGATCGGCGACGAGCGAAAGTTCGGTGTCGGTCAGTGGAAGCTCCGTGTCATAGGCGGCGGTGAAGGCGGCGAGGCTGGCCGCCGCATCGGCGGGGTCCACCTGGTAGCTGGCGGCGACGCCCAGATCGCAGACGAGCGGCGTTTCCACCATGTCGCCGAAATCGAGGATGCCGCTGATGATGGTGGGATCGGCCGGGTCCACCAGCACGTTGTGGGGGTTCAGGTCGTTGTGGACCACCTGCCAGCGGCAATTGGCCAATTGGGGGGCGACATGGGCCACGAACCGTTCGAGCGTGGCGGTGGCCAGCGCGCGAAGGCCGGGGTCTGCAATATGCGGCAGCATGGGCGCGAGGTCGGCGGCGTGACGGATGTCCCATTGCAGGCGGTGGCCGGCGGCGGGATGGGAAAAACCCTGAAGGCCGCTGGTCAGGCGCGCGGCCATCCGCCCCATCGCGATGCGTTGCGCAAGCGGGTGGGGCGCGGCATGCATGGGCTGGCCCTGAAGATAGGTCAGGGCGCGCAGCATCTCGCCCCCCGGCAGGATCACTTCCGTAGCGCCAGCGATGGTGCGGCGGAGGCGGGGCACGGGCAGGCCGGGCGCCGTGGATTGAAGGTGCAGGAGCGCCTCGGTCTGGAAGCGCGTGACCTCGTGCGGTTCCTGGGCATTGGCGATCTTGACCACATGGGTGCCCTCGGGTCCCTCGATGCGGAAGTTCAGGTCGCGTTCCGAGGTGAGGCGGGAGAGGGTGCCGAAAAGGCCGAAATGTTCGGCGGCGAGCCGGGCGGCGGCGCTGGCCGTGATCTGCGGCGGGGCGGTGGTCAGGCTGGAATTGGTCTGGGTCATGCTGCGGCCGGGTCGGGGGTGGCCGCAGCATAGGCGAGCCGGGAGCGGGCCGAAAGGGTTTGATCAAAACCCCTTCGGCCTTGCCTCAGGCGGTGACCCGCCAGGGCTCAGTGAAGCGGTGTTCTTCGAGGTTCGCGCCTTCGCCGATGCGGTCCACGACGGCGAAGAGGCCGGGGGCGTGCAGGGGCGTGAGCACGCCGTGCCAGGTACCGCGGTGCAGATTGATGCCCTGCGCGCCGTTCGTGACGAAGGCGCGGGGCGTCACGGCGGGGCTTTCGGCGACGATGACCAGGAACGGGGCCTGGGTCATGGGCAGGAAAGCCTGGGAGCCTTCGGGGTGGCGTTCGATCAGGTCGAAATCGTAGGGCAGGGCGCGGGGTTCGGCGTCGAAGACCGAGATGCCGGCGCGGCCGGTGCCGAAATCGAGCCGGGCGCGGTCGTGGTGTCGGCGGCAGAGGCCGGCGTTGATGAGGCGGAAGTCGCCGGTCGGCTCCAGCACCTCGCCGAACGGGGCGAAGGCTTCGGCGGTCAGGGGTTCGGTGCGGATCGTCCTCATGCCGAGCCTAGCGTGCCGGCCCAAAGGCGCCGGGGCCGCGCAGTTTGGCGTGGCGGTTGACGTCCTTGTACAGGAGATAGCGGAAGGGCCCGGGGCCGCCGGCATAGCAGGCCTGCGGGCAATAGGCGCGAAGCCACATGAAATCGCCGGCCTCGACCTCGACCCAGTCGCGGTTCAGCCGATAGACCGCCTTGCCTTCCAGCACATAGAGCCCGTGTTCCATGACATGGGTTTCCTCGAACGGGATCAGGCCGCCGGGCTGGAAGGTGACGATGTTGACATGCATGTCGTGGCGCAGGTCGAAGGGATCGACGAAGCGGGTGGTGGCCCAGGCGCCCTTGGTGCCCGGCATGGCGGCGGGCGAGCGGTGCTGTTCGTTGGTGACAAACGCCTCGGGCAGGGGCAGGCCGGGGGCGGGTTGGTAAAGCTTGCGGATCCAGTGCAGTTTCGCGGGGGCGGCGCCGGGGTTCCTGAGCGTCCATTTCGCGCCGGGCGGCAGGTAGGCATAGCCGCCGGGGGCGAGGTCGTGGTGCTGGTCGCCGATGGTGAGGCGCGGGCGGCCTTCGGTGACGAAGAGCACGCCTTCGGCGCCGGATTCGGGTTCGGGGTAATCCGAGCCGCCCTGCGGGTCGATGGTCAGGATGTATTGCGAGAAGGTCTCGGAGAAACCGGACAGCGGGCGGGCGATGACCCAGAAGCGGGTCTTGTCCCAGCCGGGCATGAGGCTGGTCACGATGTCGGACATGACGCCGCGCGGGATCACGGCATAGGCTTCGGTGAAGACGGCGCGGCCGGTGTGCAGCGCGGACTGGGGCGGAAGGCCGTCGGCGGGGACGGCATAGCTGGTCATGGCAGGATGTCCTTCAGGCGCAGTTCGGCGATGCGTTCGACCTGCGCGCAGGCGGTGGCGAATTCGGTGGCGCTGTCGTTGGCGATGCGGGTGTGGAAGGCGGCAAGGATGCTGTCCTTCGTGTTGTCGCGCACGGCGATGATGAAGGGGAAGCCGTGGCGGGCGACGTAATCGGCGTTCAGCCGCTGGAAGGCAGCGCGTTCGTCGTCCGTCAGCGCGTCCAGCGCGGCGCTGGCCTGTTCGCGCGTGCTTTCCGGGGTCAGCCGTTTCGCCGCCGCGAGCTTGCCGGCAAGGTCTGGGTGGGCCTTCAGCACGGCCAGCCGTTCCTGGGGCGAGGCAGAGCGGAACATGCGGGCCAGGGCGTTGTGCAGGCCGGCGGCGGAATCGTGGGCGGGGCCAAGTTCCAGCGCATGGGCGCGTTCGGCGATCCAGGGGGAATGTTCGAAGATGCCGCCGAAGCGTTCCACGAAGCGGGCCTGGGTCATCTGGCTGGGCCGTTCGATGCGGCGGTGCGGGTGGTGGGCCTTCCAGTGCGCGGCGATCTGGCCGCGGGTGGCGAACCAGACGCCGCCCTTCTGTTGGGCGTAGTCGAGGAAGCGGATCAGCCCGGCGATCTTGCCGGGTCGCCCGATCAGGCGGCAGTGCAGGCCGATGGAAAACATCTTGGCCCGCCCCGCCGCGCCTTCGGCATGGAGCACGTCGAGGCTGTCCTTGAGATAGGTGAAGAACTGCTCGCCCTCGATGTAGCCCGGCGCGGTGGCGAAGCGCATGTCGTTGGCTTCCAGCGTGTAGGGAATCACCAGCTGGTCTCGGTCGCCCGCTTCCATCCAGTACGGCAGGTCGTCGTCGTAGGTGTCGGAGATCCAGTCGAACTGGCCGGTCTCTGCCGTGAGCCGCACGGTGTTCATGGAACAGCGGCCGGTGTACCAACCGCGGGGCGGGGCGCCCACCACCTCGGTGTGCAGGCGGATCGCCTCGGCGATCTGGGCGCGCTCCACCTCTTCGGGCATGTCGCGGTGATCGACCCATTTCAGGCCGTGGCTGGCGATTTCCCAGCCCGCCGCCTTCATCGCCGCCACTTGTTCGGGCGCGCGGGCGAGCGCGGTGGCGACGCCGTAGATGGTGACGGGCAGGTCGCGCCCGGTGAAGAGCCGGTGCAGGCGCCAGAACCCGGCGTGGGCGCCGTAGTCATAGATCGATTCCATGTTCCAGTGCCGCATTCCCGGCCAGGGCGCGGCGCCGGCGATGTCGGAGAGAAACGCCTCGGACTGGGCGTCGCCGTGCAGGAGGTTGTTCTCGCCCCCCTCCTCGTAGTTCAGCACCAGGCTGACCGCGACCTTCGCGCCGCCGGGCCAGGCCGCATCGGGTGGGTTGGGGCCGTAGCCTCGGAAATCGCGGGGGTAGCGGTTCATCGGCGTCTCCGTCGTCCTGCCCTTCCTTCTAGGTCTGCGATCTGTCAGGGTTTATCAAGAAATTCCGGAAGCACCTTCCGTCGCGGCCCCCGGTCGCGAAAAGGGGCAGTCCGGGGCAGGATTGCAGCTTGTTTGGCCGGTTCGAAGGGGACTCGATATGGCAGATGGACGATTGACCACGCATGTGCTGGATACGGCGCTTGGCCGGCCGGCGGCGGGGTTGAAAATCACCCTGTACCGGCTGGGGTCGGGGGCGGCGGTGAAGCTTTCCGAGGCGGTGACCAACGCTGACGGCCGCACCAATGTGCCGATGCTGGCCGGGGCGGCGGTGCTGCCGGGGGTCTATGAGCTGGTTTTCCGGGCGGGCGACTACCTGCGCGAGACCGGGCAGATCGAGCCGGGCGTGGGCTTTCTGGACGAGGTGCCGATCCGGTTCGGCGTGCGCGAGGCGGGGCAGCACTATCACGTGCCGCTGCTGCTTTCGCCCTTTGCCTATTCGACCTATCGCGGCAGCTGAGGCGGCACAGGTCAGACGCTGCGCCGGGCCAGCCAGTCCGACCAGGCGCCGCGCGAGCCGTGGAAGGCGTTGATGTCCACCTTGCCACCGATGCCGGGCACAAGCCCGGTGCCGGTGTATTGCCAGAAGGTCCAGTGGTGGCCGTCGTAGGTTTCGGCCGGATGGGCGGCGGTGGAGCGCAGCCAGAAATCGCCCGCGCCGCGCACTTTCCACATCTGGTTGTCGTTCCAGAACTCGATCGGGACATAGAGGATGGGGGCCTGGCCATAGTGGCGGCCGACGATGGCGAGGAAGGTCTCGGCCTCGGCGCGCACCTGATCGGCGGGCGGGCGGATGGTGCAGGTAGGCGAGAAGGGGTTCCATTCCATGTCGAGCACCGGGGGCAGGGCGCCCGGCGTGCGCGGAACGTTGCGGATGAACCAGCGCGCCTGTTCGTCGGCGGGGCGGCAATGGTAGAAGAAGTGATAGGCGCCGCGCGGCACGCCGGCACGGCCTGCGCCCTGCCAGTGGTCGTGGAACAGGTCGTCGACGCGGTCGCCACCTTCGGTCGCCTTGATGAACGCAAAGCTCACGCCGCTGTCGCGCGCCGTGGACCAGTCGATCTGACCCTGGAACTTTGACACGTCGATGCCGTGGACAGGGTGGCCGTCAGGGCCGCGACCATTCCACGACACGGGGTCGGCGTCGCCGAAATCGGGCCGGTTGACCACAGGGTTGCCGTGCAGGCCCGAGGTGCTGGCACGGGTGCGACCCCGACCGCCGCAGGCGGAGAGGGCGGCGAAGCCCGAGAGGGCAAGGAAATGGCGGCGCTGCATGAGGGGATTCCACGTTTCGCCCCACTATGCCAAGGCGATGACGGTCTTGGCCATCCCCTTGCGTGCCGCGCTGCGCGGCGATTGGCCTAGTTCGGGCGGCCCGTCTTCAGGCGGCCCGTCACCTTGGCCAGCCACCAGCGCGTGCCGACCAGAAGGAAGCGCCAGTCCGACAGGAACTCGGGCGGCTTGCCTTCGATCGCGTGGCCGATGAATTGCAGCGCCCAACCGATGATGAACAAGCCCGCAGCAAAGGGCCAAAGGCCTGCCACGAAGGGCGACAGTAGGCCAAGCACCAGCGACAGAACGATCATCGGAATCCCGAAGCTGTGCGTCAGCTGGTTCCAGGGGTTCTGATGGCTTTGCGCATATTGGCTGATCCAGTCTTCCCACGACCGTCCTGCGAACATCGGATTCTCCCCCCTCCGTGACGTGCGACGGGGCCAGTCTAGGGGCGGCAGGGTCGATGCGGCAACGCAGAAGCGCGGCTGCCGGATACGGGACGCGGCGTCATTTGCCTTGGCCGGAGCCGGCATCAGGCCGGGGCGTCCAACTCGTCCCAGCAGGCAAGGGCGTGGGCGGCATACATGAGCGAGGGGCCGCCGCCCATCTGCACCGCCATGGCCAGCACCGCGCCCAGTTCCTCGCGCGTGGCGCCGGCCTTGCGCAGCGCCTCGACATGGAAGTTCACACAAGGATCGCAATGCTGGGCGATGGCAATGCCGAGGGCGATGTACTCGATTTCCTTGGTGCTGAGCGGCTGGCCGTCCTTGGCGGCCTTCGACAGGTCGGCGAAGGCGGCGGCGGTCTGGGGGATGAGCTTGTTCATCACCCTCAGTTCGCTGCGCATGGATGTGATCTTGTCGCGGTAGGTCATGGTCGGCTCCGGTTCGGTGGCGCCCCGCGGTGACATGCGGGGCGGGGGTCAGCCTTGACCTGGATCAATCGTATTCTATTTGGCGAATGTGACGCCGCGTCAGAGGAACCTTGACGGGGACAGGGCGGCCACCGTTGCAGCGGGCAGTTCGGAGGGGCGGCCGGCGATGAGGTCGGCGGCAAGCTGGCTGGCGGCGGGGCTGGACTGGAAGCCATAGCCGCCCTGGCCGCCGATCCAGACGAAGGAGGGCGCGCGCGGATCGCGCCCGATCACCAGCGATCGGTCGGGCGAGAAGGTGCGAAGGCCCGCCCAGTTGGAGATCATCCGCGTGACGGGTTCGGTCACGATTTCCTCGTAGCGGGCGAGGCCTTCGGCCAGGACCATGTCATCGGCCCAGGCGTCGTGCGGGTCCATCGGGTCTTCCTCGGCGGGCGAGACGATGAGCGCGCCGGCATCGGGCTTGGCGTACCAGGTTTCGCCCACGCCATGCATCATGGGCCAGCGGCTGACGTCATGGCCGCCGGGGGCGGGGATGCGCGCCATCGAGCGGCGCATGGGCTGGAAGCCCAGGGGGCCGACGCCGGCCATGCGCGCGACCACGTCCACCCAGGCGCCGGCGGCATTGACCAGCGTGCCGGCGGTGAAGCTGCCGGCGGCGGTATCGACGCGCCAGCGGGTGCCGTCGCGGGCGATGGCGTTGACGCGCGCCGAGGTCAGGATGCGGGCGCCGCGGCCGCGGGCTTCGCGCGCGAAGCCCTGCAGAAGAAGGTCGGTGTCGATGTCCCAGCCGTGGTCGGCATGGGCGGCATGGGCCAGAACGTCCATGTTCAGCACCGGCACCATGGCCAGCGCGCGGTCCAGCGGGATTTCGGCCAGTTCCATCGCCTCGGCATCGTGGCGGAACGCCTCGGTCTCGCCGTGCCTGGCCAGGAACAGGAGGCCGCGCGGGGACAGGAGACCCTCGCCCGCCCGGAAGAAATCGCCTGAGGCCATGGACAGCTCGACCACCGGCCTGGCGCCGTAGTTCGGCTCGTACATCGCGGCCGAGCGGCCCGAGGCGTGGTGGGCGAGGTGATCCTCGGCCTCGAGCAGGAGGACCGAGCCCAGTTCCGACAGCCGTGCTGCCGCCGAGACGCCGGCAATGCCGCCGCCCACGATGAGGAAATCCGCGTCCAACCCCGCCTCCAAGCCAGAAGGGCAGGACCGGCCTGCCTCATTTTCTGACTTCAACTATCCTCGGGGGGACGCCGGATGCAATCCGGCGCAGGGGGCGGACGCCCCCCGTTCGACCGCCGGTCCGGGGGCCTTAGCCGGTGGTGGTTTCCTTCAGCTTGTCGATGCCAAGCGATTTGAGCGCGAGGCTTTCATAGAAGGGTTCGGACTGGCCCTTCCTGATCTTGCGGATGAAGTATTTCTCGAAGCCGATCTTCGCGAGGTGCACCCACTTGCCGGAGGAGGACCAGTTCACGTTGCGCGGCGGGATCTGGGGCTGCGCCACGAAGGCGATGCCGCTGTCGCCGAAATCGGCGAGGCAGACCGCGTTCCAGGTGCCGATCTGGTCGGGCTCGCGCTCGCGCAGGATGTTGCCGATGTTTCGCGCCGTGGCGGTGACCATCGATTCGATCATGAAGCCGGTCTTGGGCACGCCGCAGGGCACCGGGGTCGGGCCCATCGGCGGGATCGCCACGCAGACGCCGACCGCGAAGATGTTGCGGTATTTCGGGTTCTGCTGGTGCTTGTCCACGATGGTGAAGCCGCGCGGGTTGGACAGGCCCTCGATGCCCGAGACCGCCTTGATGCCCCGGAAGGCGGGCAGCATCATCGAGAAGGCAAAGGGCAGTTCCTTTTCGGCCTTCACGCTGCCGTCCTCGGCGATTTCCTGGACATGCATCCTGCCGTCCTCGACCTTGGAAACCCGTGTCGAGGTCATCCACTTGATGTGCTTGGCGCGCATCTCGGATTCCAGGAGGCCCTTGGTGTCACCCACGCCGTCAAGGCCCAGGTGGCCGACATAGGGCTCCGCAGTGACAAAGGTCATCGGCACCCTGTCGCGGATCTTGGCGCGGCGCAGCGCAGTTTCCAGGATGAACGTGAATTCATAGGCCGGGCCAAAGCAGCTGGCGCCCTGGGCGGCGCCGATGATGACCGGGCCGGGCTTCTTGAGAAGCTGCTCGAAGGCGTCCCTGGCCTTTAGCGCGTGGTCGATGTGGCAGACGGACTGGGTATGGCCGCCGTGCGGGCCCAAGCCTTCGATCTCGTCGAAGGCCAGTTCCGGGCCGGTGGCGATGATGAGATAATCATAGCTGACCGAGCTGCCGTCGACGAGTTCGATGCGGTTTTCGTCGGGGTGCAGTTTCTGGGCGGCCACGGGTTTGAAGTCGATACCCTTCTTGCGCATGGTGGGGGCAAGGTCGATCGAGATGTCGTCGCGGTCGCGCCAGCCCACCGCCACCCAGGGGTTCGACGGCACGAAGTGATAGACCGGGTCCTTGGTGACCACGGTGATCGTGTCTTCCTTCCGAAGCTGGTCCTTCATCTCGTAGGCCATGATGGCCCCGCCGAGACCGGCCCCAAGTACAACCACATGCGCCATGTCTTCCTCCCAGACAGTCCCTCTGGAAGATAGTATACATTTGTATTCGTGAATGTGTTAGGAGTATTTTCCTGCCGCGACATTCCGCCCCCGGAATGCAGAAGGGCCCGCGCGCGGCGCGGGCCCTTCCATCAGGCAAATGCCTGGGATCACTTGGGGATATCGCCCTGGATACCCTCGACGTAGAAGGCCATGCCGAGAAGGTCGCCGTCCGGTGCGGTCTGGCCTTCGGCCAGCCAGGGCGAGCCGTCCTGCTTGTTGATCGGGCCAGTGAAGGGATGGTAGGTGCCCGCCGCGATGGCGTCGCGCATCGCTTCGGCCTCGGCCTTCACCTCTGCCGGGACGGCATCGGTGATCTCGCCGATCAGCACTTCGCCGCCGGCGATGCCTTCCCAGGCGTCGGCCTGGGCATAGGTGCCGTCCAGCAAGGCGCCGACACGCTTCACGTAGTAGGGGCCCCAGTTGTCGATGATCGACGAGACGCGGGGGCTGGGCTTGTATTCGGCCATGTCGGAGGCCTGGCCGAAGCCGATGACGGCGCCGTTGGTCTTGGCGGCCTCGGCCAGCGGAGCGGTCGAGTCGGTGTGGCTGGCGATCACGTCCACGCCCGCGTCGATCAGCGCCTTGGCGGAATCCGCCTCTTTCGCCGGGTCGAACCAGGTGTAGGCCCAGACCACGGTCAGTTCGACATCCGGGTTCACCTTCTTGGCGTGCAGGTAATAGGAGTTGATCCCCATGATGACTTCGGGGATCGGGAAGGAGCCGATGTAGCCGATCTTGTTCGATTTGGTCATGCGCCCGGCGATGGTGCCCTGCACCGCGCGGCCTTCATAGAAGCGCGCGTTGTAGGTCGAGACATTCGGATGCTCGCGCTTGAAGCCGGTGGCATGTTCGAACATCACGTTCGGGAACTTGGCGGCGACGGCGTTGGTCGCATCCATATAGCCGAACGAGGTGGTAAAGATGATGTTGCAGCCGCCAAGCGCCATCTGGGTCAGCACCCGTTCGGCATCGGCGCCTTCGGGCACGCTTTCCTGCCAGGCGATTTCAACCTTGTCTCCATAGGCCTTCTGGACGTCGAGGGCGCCCTGATGGTGCTGGAAGGTCCAGCCGCCGTCGCCGATGGGGCCGACATAGACGAAGCAGGCCTTCACCTTGTCCATTCCGGCGGCAAAGGCGCCGGTGGTCAGACCGAGGCTCAGGCCGAGCGCGGCGGTCGCCAGCAGAGTTCTGCGAAGCATAGCGGTATTTCTCCCCGTTGTGCGGGGGCAAGGCGCCCCCGGTGTTTTGTCCCCGTCAGCGCGAGGCGTGAAAGTTCTGTCCCAGGGCGGCCGGCGCGTTCAGCGCGGACCGGCCGCGGCCAGACGACATGATGACCAGCACCAGGATCGTGATCAAGTAGGGCGCCATCGACAAGTATTCCACCGGGATGGCCGAGCCCGCGGCCTGCAGCCGAAGCTGCAGCACGCTGATGCCGCCGAAAAGATAGGCGCCCAGCAGGACGCGCCAGGGTTTCCAGCTGGCGAAAACCACGATGGCCAGCGCGATCCAGCCGGCGCCCGCGGTGATGCCGTCCACCCATTGCGGCACGCGCACCAGGCTGACATAGGCGCCGCCCATGCCCGCCATGGCGCCGCCGAAGAGGATGCACAGGAGCCGGATGCGGGCCACCTTGTAGCCAAGCGCATGGGCCGCATCATGGCTTTCGCCCACGGCGCGGATGATGAGGCCGGCGCGGGTGGATTTCAGCACCCACCAGACGAGGGCGACCACCAGGATCGAGACATAGACCACCCAGTCATGGCCGAGGAGGATGGGGCCGATCACCGGGATTTCGCCTAGCGGCCCGAAAAGGGCCGTGGTGGGCGGCGGCTTGATGCCGTTGTAGCCCTGGCCCAGAAGGCTGGAGAGACCCAGGCCGAAGAGCGTGAGCGCAAGGCCGGTTGCCACCTGGTTGGCCAGAAAGCCAAGCGTCAGAAGCGCGAAGATCGCCGCCAGCGCCGCGCCGCCAAGCGCTCCGCCGACGAAGCCCAGGACCGGGCTGCCGGTGGCGACGGCGGCGATGAAGCCGCAGATCGCGCCCATGACCATCATGCCCTCGACGCCCAGGTTCAGGACGCCCGACTTCTCGACCACCAGTTCGCCGATCGCCGCCAGCATGATCGGCACCGAGGCCACCATGAGCGAGGCGACCAGCGTTACGAGGTTGATGCCGCCCAGATCCATTACGCGATCTCCCGCAGGCCGAACCGCAGCCGGTAGTTGGTGAAGAGGTCCAGCGCCAGAAGGAAGAACAGAAGCATCCCCTGGAACACCTGGATCGCCGCCGAGGGCAGGCCGAGGTTGGTGGAGGCCATCTCGCCGCCCACATAGGTCAGCGCCATCAGGATGCCCGCCAGCACGATGCCGAGGGGGTTCAGCCGGCCGAGGAAGGCCACGATGATCGCGGTGAAGCCGTAGCCCACGTTGAAATCGATGCTGATCTGGCCGGCCGGACCCGTGACCTCGAACAGGCCGGCAAGGCCCGCCAGCGCGCCGGAAAGCCCCATGCACAGCACCACGAGCTTCTGCGGGGCGACCCCGGCAAAGCGCGCGGCGCGCGGCGCCTGGCCCGAGAGGCGGATCTGGAAGCCGATGATGTGCCGGCTGAGCAGCACCCAGGCCGCCACGGCCACCACGAAGGCGGCAACGCCGCCCCAGTGCAGGCCGGAGCCGGCGATGAGTTCGGGGTTGGCGGCGGCCGGATAGCTGGAGAAGTTGCGGCTGCCGGGGAAGCCCATGCCCTCGGGGTTCTTGAGGAACCCGGTGGAGGCCTTGGCGAGGATGGTCTGCGCCACATAGACCAGCATCAGCGAGACGAGGATCTCGTTCGTGTTGAAGCGGGTCTTGAGGATCGCGGGGATCATCGCCCAGGCCCATCCGCCCAGGGCGCCGGCCAGCACCATGACCGGGTAGATGAGCCGGTTCTCGGTGGGAAAGACCGCCAGGCCCACGGCTGCGCCGATGATGGCGCCCATGATGTACTGGCCCTCGGCGCCGATGTTCCAGATGCCGGCCCGGAAGCCGAGCGAAAGGCCGATGGCGATCAGGATCAGCGGCCCCGCCTTCACCAGAAGCTGACCGCGCAGGTAGAAGGCGAACTCGCCGAACAGCGGGTCCCAGAAGATGGTCTTGATCACGGCGAAGGGGTTGACCCCCATCAGCGCGAAAAGAAGCCCGCCGAAGATCATGGTCAGGATCACGGCGACGACGGGCGTGCCGTAAAGCCAGAAGCGCGACGGGATCGGGCGTTTCTCCAGTCTCAGCATGGCAAGGCCCCCATGCCGCGGCGGCGCCGTCGGCAAATCCGTTCGAACGAAACTGAGAATTCCTTCGCAGGAATACTTCCGTGCGCGCCCTCAATGGCCATGGTGCGCCACCTCCATGCCATGGGCGCCGCCCATCATCAGGCCGATCTGGTCGATGGTCAGCCCCTCGACCGGGCGCGGTTTCGTCAGCCGGCCCGCGTTCAGGACGGCGAAGCTGTCGGCAATCTCCAGAAGCTCGTCCAGATCCTGGCTGATGACCACCACGCCCGCGCCCTCGGCGGCACGGTTCAGGATCGCCTGCCGGATCGCTGCCGCGGCGGCGGCATCGACGCCCCAGGTCGGCTGGTTGATCACGATGACCTCGGGCGACTGGTCCAGCTCGCGCCCGATCAGGAATTTCTGCAGGTTGCCGCCCGACAGCGCGCGCGCCGCGACCAGCGGGCCGGGGGTGCGCACGTCGTAGTCCTTGATCACCTGCTCGGCAAAGGCGCGCGCGCCCGCCCAGTCGATGAAGCCGTGCCGCGTCAGGTGCTTGCGGATCGCGCCGGTGAGGAAGGCGTTTTCCACCAGCGTCATGTCCGGGGCGGCGGCATGGCCGTAGCGGTCTTCGGGGGCGGCCACCAGCCCGGCGCGGCGGCGGTCGGCCGGGCCAAGATCGCCCGCCGCATGGCCGTTGATGCGCACCTTGTCGGCATCGGTGCGCACCTCGCCCGAGAGGGCCAGCAGCAGCTCGTCCTGACCGTTGCCTGCGACGCCGGCGATGCCCAGCACCTCGCCCCGCGCCACGGTGAAACCCACCGACTTCAGCGAGGTGCCGAAGGGGATGGGGCTTTCCACCGAGAGGTCGGTGACGCCCAGCACGACCTCGCCCTTCTCGCCCGGCCGCCGTTCAGGCGGATTCAGCGTGGCGCCAACCATCATCTCGGCCAGTTCGCGCGCGGTCTTTTCCTTCGGTGTGCAGGTGGCCACCACCTTGCCGCGCCGCAGGATCGTGGCGCCGTCGCAAATCGAGCGGATCTCTTCCAGCTTGTGGCTGATGTAGAGAATCGCCGTGCCCTCGGCAGACAGCTGCCGCAGGGTGCGGAACAGGATCTCCACCTCCTGCGGGGTCAGCACCGAGGTTGGCTCGTCCATGATCAGGAGCTTTGGGTCCTGCAGCAGGCAGCGGATGATCTCGACCCGCTGACGCTCGCCCGCCGACAGGTCGCCCACCATGCGGGATGGGTCCAAAGGCAGGCCGTATTCCTCGCTCACGGCGCGGATGCGGGCGGCCAGTTCGCGCATCGGCGGTGGGTTTTCCATGCCTAGCGCCACGTTCTCGGCCACGTTCAGCGCCTCGAACAGGCTGAAGTGCTGGAACACCATGGCGACGCCCGCAGCTCGGGCATCGCTTGGCCGGCCGGGGGCGAAGTCGCGTCCATTGAACCGCATCTGGCCGGTATCGGGCTTCACGAGGCCGTAGATGATCTTCACCAGCGTGGACTTGCCGGCGCCATTCTCGCCCAGAAGCGCATGAACCTCGCCGGGCCGCACGGTAAAGCCCACGTTGTCATTGGCAAGGACACCCGGATAGCGCTTGCTGATCCCGGACAGATCAAGGCAGGGGGGGGCGGAAGGGTTCTCCATCGGCGCTCCGTGGCTCAGCCGGCCTGACATCCGGTCGGAAAGTGATGAACTGGGCTGGGGTGCTTGCCTACGCGGCAGGCGGCTGAAGCACTTTCAGGAAATCGCGAAAGACGCGCATCCGGTCTGCATGGGCCGGTGCCGGGGCACCCCGTGCTGTCGCGTCCCGTCAATGTCCCCATCCCCGCAGCTGTGCTTGCTTGATTTTGTGGCAGGCTAGAACGGAAAGCGATCCTGTCACAAGCGATTCAACGGGCGCACAAGGATAGGGTTTCCGCTTGGCGCGTGGTTCCCGATGCCAGGCGAATGTGGTCGGCGGTTGAGGCGTGATCTGGGTGGAATGTGGATTTCCTGAAGAAACGGGGCTCGTGGCGGGGGTCGTTGGTCCCGTAGCGCGCCCAGAGGTGCACGCGGGGGCGCCGGTCGGCCGCCGGCGCTGTGGATTGTCCCACGCTGGCCTGCGGGCAGCGTGGACAGGAACGCCCAGATTCTGTGCAGCCTGTTGACCCTGCCGCGGCGTCCGCGGGACTGCAGTGGCGCGTCGTCCCTTCGGGGCGCTTGCATCGTGGTCCGGTTGGGGCACTGTGGGCAGGCCGCGCCAAAGAGAGGCCGCCATGACCGAGCTTGACCACGCCGCCCTGCTGCGCCTTGCCATCGAGGAAAGCCGCAAGGCGCGGGCGGCGGGCAACCATCCCTTCGCCTGTATCCTTGTCGGGCCGGACGGCACGGTGCTGATGACCCAGCACAATGCCTTCATGCCGGACCATGACATGACCGGCCATGCCGAGCGGGTGCTGATGACGCGGGCCTCCACAACCCTTCCGCACGAGTTGTTGAAGGACTGCACCATCTATACCTCGGCCGAGCCCTGCGCGATGTGCGCGGGGGCGATCTACTGGACGGGGCTGAAGCGGGTGGTCTTTGGTCTGACCGAGAGGGCGTTGAAGGAGATCACCGGCAACCACCCGGAGAACCCGACGCTGGACCTGCCCTGCGAGGTGGTCTTTGCCGCCGGCCAGCGGAAGGTCGAGGTCATTGGCCCGATGCTGGAGGACGAGGCGGCGGCGGTGCACGAGGGGTTCTGGTCGGCGTCCTAGCCGGCTTCGGTGGCTGCCGTGTTGGCGGCTTTGGCCGCGAGGAACCGGGCGGCCACGCCGATGGCGATGGCCTGGGGGTGCTTGCCCAGGGCGGGGTCGCCGATCGGGCAGGTGATGCGGGCGATGGTCTCGGGCGCATGGCCCAGGGCGGCGAGGCGGGAGCGGAAGCGGGCCCATTTGGTGGCCGATCCGATCAGGCCGCAGGCGGCGAAGCCGTGGGTCAGGAGGCGGTGGCAAAGCTCCAGGTCGAGGGCGTGGGAATAGGTGAGGATCAGGTGCTCGGCCGTGGCCGGGGCCCCTGCGACGGCCTCTGCCGGGTCGGGGAGGGCGAGGGGGGTGACGGTCTCCGGCAGGTCCGGGGGGAAGCGGTCGGGGGACACGTCCACCCAGGTGATGCGGACACCTGGCAGGGGGGCGATGACCCCGACCAGGGCGCGGCCAACGTGGCCGGCGCCCCAGATCCAGAGGTCGCGGGTGGGTTCGGCCAGGGGCTCGATGAACCAGCCCTGCAGGAGCAGGGGGCCGGGGCGGGCCCCTTCCGCGCGGGCGCGGTCGAGGAGGCGGGCGACGGTGAGGGGCAGGGGGCGGCCGTCCACGGCGCGGGCGATGAGGCCGGACTGGGGGACGGGTAGGGTCGCGGGGTCGTGGACCTCGGTCAGGACCGTGACCGCCCCGCCGCAGCACTGGCCGAGGCTGGGGCCGAGGGCCCGGCGGTCGAGGCGGGAGCCGCCGGCCGCCAGAAGGGCGCGGGCGCGGGTGGTGGCCTCCCATTCCAGGGCGCCGCCGCCGATGGTGCCCTCTTGCCCGCCGTCCCAGACCAGCATGGCGGCCCCGGTCTCGCGGGGGGAGGAGCCATCGTGGGCGGCGATGACCACGCGGGCGACCCGGCCGTGCCGGGCCACGGCGCGGGTGAGGGCGGCGAGGTCAAACATGGGGGGCGTCCGAGCTCGGACGCTTGGCAGGGCCAAGGGAAATCAATGGGTTGTGGGCGCGGATTAACTTGGACTTAAGGATTGTCGGCCCGGGGATGGGGCACTGCCCCCCTCCCCACAAGGGGGAGGGGAGGCGCAGGTGGGTTGACCGGAGTGCCTGGAGGGCTGTGTTGCCCGCGGCCATCGCCGCGGGCACGGCGGAACGGATGCCACAAGACCGCCCGTGCGCCCGGCGCACGGGCCGCGCCTGCCTGCCCCTTGGCAGGCGCGAAGACGCGCCCGCCCAGGCAGGCGCGCCCCGTGCTTCAAGCGTCCGGGGAAATCCGACAGCCCCTTGGCGATTTGCCGGCAAATCGCCAACGCGCCGGTCGGACGTCCACTGGACGTCCGCCTTGTCGGCGCGGGAAGCAGGATGCGGGGTGGAGGGTAGGATGGGCAGTATTGCCCATCCTACGGGAGAATCACACATGTCCCCGCACCCGCTGGATGGCCTGCAGCACCCGCTCTGCCGTCGCGGGAGCTTCCAGCGCGGGATAGACCGAACCGTCGCCGCAGGCGGCCACGGCGTCGGACAGGGCGAGGAAGGCGGAGATGCCCAGCATGAAGGGCGGCTCGCCCACGGCCTTGGACTTGCCCACGGTATCCTCGCCGTTCGGGCGGCCCCAGAGGGCCACGTTGAACACCGGCGGGCGGTCGGAACAGGCGGGGATCTTGTAGGTGGAGGGCGCATGTGTCATGAGCCGGCCCTTGCCGTCCCAGACCAGTTCCTCGGTCGTGAGCCAGCCTGCGCCCTGCACATAGGCGCCTTCGACCTGGCCGATGTCGATGGCCGGGTTCAGCGAGGTGCCGGTGTCGTGCAACAGGTCGGCGCGCAGGATGCGGTTTTCGCCGGTCAGCGTATCCACCACCACCTCGGTCACCGCCGCGCCATAGGCGAAGTAGAAGAAGGGGCGGCCCTGGCCCTTGATGCGGTCCCAGACGATCTTGGGCGTGGCGTAGAAGCCGGTGGACGAGAGCGAAATGCGCGCCTGATAGGTCCAGGCGGCGACGCGGGCGAAGTCGTAATCCTCGCCCGCCACGCGGACCATTCCGCTTTCGAAACGCACCGTCTCGGGCGGGACCTGGTGCTTTTCGGCGATGAAGGCGGCCATGCGGTCGCGGATGGTTTCGGCCGCGGCCTTGGCCGCCATGCCGTTCATGTCGGCCCCGGAAGAGGCGGCGGTGGCCGAGGTGTTGGGGACCTTGCCGGTATCGGTTGCGGTGATCTTCACCGCCGAGGCGTCCAGCCCGAACACAGAGGCAGTGACCTGCGCGACCTTCTGGTTCAGGCCCTGGCCCATTTCGGTGCCGCCGTGGTTCAGGTGAACCGAGCCGTCCTGATAGACGTGCACCAGCGCACCCGCCTGGTTGAGCCAGGTGAGGGTGAAGGAGATGCCGAACTTCACCGGCGTCAGCGCGATGCCGCGCTTCAGGATCGGGGAGGTCTGGTTCCAGCGCGCGATGGCCGCCTTGCGGGCGGCGAAGTCCGAGGTCCGCTCCAGTTCGGCCACGAGGTCATGGGCGATGAAATCCTCGACCGGCATACCGTAATGGGTGGTCTGCGGCCCGATCTCCTCGCGGTGGGGCGAATGGGGGCCGCCGTAGCGGTGGCCGGTGCCGGGGCCTGACGGGTCTTGCGCGCGGTAGAAATTGGCCTTGCGCACGGCGAGCGGGTCGCGCCCGGTGGCATGGGCGATGTGGTCGATGACCCGTTCGATCCCCACCATGCCCTGCGGGCCGCCGAAGCCGCGATAGGCGGTGGCCGATTGGGTGTTGGTCTTGAGCCGGTGGCTTTCGATGCGGACGTTCGCCAGGTGATAGCAGTTGTCGGCATGGAGCATCGCCCGGTCGGCGATGGCGAGCGAGAGATCCTGGCTCCAGCCGCAGCGGATCAGGTGGGTGAACTCGATGCCGAGGATATGGCCTTCGGCATCCACTCCGGCGCGGTAGATCACGGCGAGGTCGTGGCGCTTGCCGGTGATGACCATGTCGTCGTCGCGGTCATAGCGCATCTTGCAGGGCTTGCCCGTCAGGCGGGCGGCCAGCGCGCAGGCGATGGCCAGCGCATTGCCCTGGCTTTCCTTGCCGCCGAAGCCGCCGCCCATGCGGCGCATTTCCACGCGCACCGCGGCCATGGGCAGGTGGAGCGCATGGGCGACCTTGTGCTGGATCTCGGTCGGGTGCTGTGACGAGCACAGGATATGCATGTCGCCGCCTTCCTGGGGCAGCGCGGCGGCGATCTGGCCTTCGAGGTAGAAATGTTCCTGTCCGCCCACCTCCATCCGGCCTTCGATCTTGATCGGGGCGGCGGCGATGGCCTTGGCGGCATCGCCGCGTGTCCAGATCAGCGGGCCTTGCTCGAAGCGCGAGTTGGCGGCCAGCGCCTCGTCCACCGTCAGGAGGGCGGGGAGGGGGGCGTAGGTGACCTTGGCCAGACGTGCCGCCTTGCGGGCGGCGAGGTGGCTTTCCGCGATGACGAGGAAGATGGGCTGGCCGCAGTAATGCACGCGGCCGGTGGCCAGCAAAGGCTCGTCATGGACCGAAGGAGAACAGTCCGGCATGTCGGGCAGGTCTTCGGCCGAGAGCACGGCCACGACGCCGGGGGCAGCGCGGACGGCGCTGAGGTCAAGCGCGGTGATGTCGCCGTGGGCGATGGTGGAGGTGCCGAAGGCCAGGTGCAGGGCGCCTTCGGGCAGGGGAATGTCATCGACATAGCGCGCCTGGCCGGTGACATGCAGCGGCGCCGCGTCATGCGGGAGGGGGAGGCCGATGCTCATGCCCGCACCTCCAGCACATTGGTGGGTGTTCCGGCGAGGTCGTGGACATAGCGGAGCGCCATGTTCCGTGCGGCTGTCAGGCGATAAGCGGCCGAGGCGCGCATGTCGGTGAGGGGCGTGAAGTCCTGCGCGAAGGCGGGCAGGGCCTGTTCGACGGTGGTTTGGGTCCAGGGTTGGCCGATGAGGGCCTGTTCGACATGGGCGGCGCGTTTGGGGATGCCGGCCATGCCGCCAAAGGCGATGCGGGCTTCGGTGACGATGCCGTCCCGGGTGGTGACATTGAAGCAGCCGCAGACGGCCGAGATGTCCTGGTCGAAGCGTTTGGACAGCTTGTAGCAGCGAAGCGCGGGGGCGGAGGCGGGGATGGTCACGGCCTCGACGAATTCGCCGGGGCGGCGGTCCTGCTTGCGGTAGTCGAGGAAGAAGGCTTCCAGGGGCAGGTCGCGGCGGGCGTCGCCCTGGCGGAGGTGCAGCGTCGCGCCAAGCGCGATGAGAGCGGGCGGGCCGTCGCCGATGGGGGAGCCGTTGGCGATGTTGCCGCCGATGGTGGCGGCGCCGCGCACCTGTTCGGAGGCGTAGCGGCGCAGGAGTTCGGCGAGGGAGGGGTGAAGGTCACGGACCGCCTCGCGCAGGGCGGCGATGGTGGTGCCGGCGCCGATGCGGAGGGTGTCGCCGCTGCGGTCGATGCGGGCGAGGTCCGCCACGCCGTTCAGGAAGGCTATGGGGGCGAGGTCGCGCAGCTGTTTCGTCACCCAGAGGCCCACGTCGGTGGCACCGGCGATCAGCGTGGCCTCGGGGTTTGCGGCGTACCATGCCGCCAGCTCGTCGGTCGTGGTGGGGCGGAAGGCGTCGACGGGGGGCTGTCTGCCCCCCGGAGGCGCGTGCCGCGCCTCTCCCCCCGAGGATATTTGGGAACGGAAGAAGCCGGGGTCCAGCAGGGCCTTGCGGTCCTCTTCCATCCAGGCGGGGACGGGGGCTGTCGCAGCGGCCTCGGCGGCGCGGATGATGGGGGCGTAGCCGGTGCAGCGGCAGAGGTTGCCGGCGAGCACGTCGTCGTGGTCGGTGCGGCGGTTCAGGTGGCCGGTGGCCATCGAGACGACGAAGCCCGGCGTGCAGAAGCCGCACTGGCTGCCGTGATGGTCGATCATGGCCTGCTGGACGGGGTGGAGCTGGCCGTCGGGGCCGGAGAGACCCTCGACCGTTCGGACGGCCTTGCCCTGCAGTTGCGGCAGGAAGAGGATGCAGGCGTTCAGCGCGCGCGACCCTTCGGCATCGGTGACCATGACGGTGCAGGCGCCGCAGTCGCCTTCGTTGCAGCCCTCCTTGGTGCCGGTCAGGCGGCGGTCCTCGCGCAGCCAGTCGAGCAGGGTGCGCGTGGGGGGGGCGGTGACGGTGACGGGCGTTCCGTTCAGGAGAAACGCGATTTCGGTCATGTGTCTGCCTGCCGCGATACCTGGCTTGTCCCTGGACGGTGCGCCCGCCTGATGCGGCGTAAGGCGGGGCGCGCGCTTCCATGAAAGACGCGGGGGGCCGGGGGGCGCAAGGAATTTGTCTAAGGCCAAGGCAGAAGCAGTTTTCGGGCCTGCCGCAGAATGGGGCGCACTTTCGCTGGCGTTGCCCGGTCGCTAGGCTGTGCCCATGTCTGACAATGCCCCCCGATTCATCCATCTGCGTGTCCACACCGAGCATTCCCTTCTGGAAGGTGCGGTGCCGGTGAAGAAGCTGGTGAAGCTGTGCGAGGCGGCGAAGATGCCGGCGGTGGCGGTGACCGACACCAATGCCATGTTCGCCGCGCTGGAGTTTTCCGTCACGGCCCTGGGGGCCGGGGTGCAGCCGATCGTGGGCTGCCAGGTCTCGGTCGCCTTTGACCCGGCGCAGCCGGGGGAGAAGCCCAGGATGCCGGCGCCGGTGGTTCTGCTGGCGCAGGACGAGACGGGTTACGGCAACCTGATGAAGCTGAACACCTGCCTTTATGTCGACAAGGGCGGGCAGCTGCCGCAGGTGACGCTGGAGGAGCTGGAGGCCCATACGGCGGGGCTGATCTGCCTGAGCGGCGGGGCGGAGGGGCCGGTCGGGCGGCTGATCCAGGGCGGGCAGGCGGCAAGGGCGCGGGCGCTGATGCAGCGGCTGGCGGCCTGCTATCCGGGGCGGCTGTATGTGGAGTTGCAGCGCCATCCGGGCGAGGGCGGGCGGCTGACCGAAGGCGAGCAGGCGACCGAGCGGCCCTTTGTCGAGATGGCCTATGACATGGGCCTGCCGCTGGTGGCGACCAACGACGTCTATTTCCCGAAATCCGAGATGTACGAGGCGCATGACGCGCTGATCTGCATCGCGGAGGGCGCCTATGTGGACCAGCAACAACCGCGGCGGCGGCTGACG
>Ga0209368_1000421_pt1 | contig 39434 bp, 33 predicted proteins | sample EBPBio242008_DNA_FD_185862 | JGI IMG/M metagenome (GOLD analysis project Ga0209368, IMG submission 185862) | Wastewater treatment Type I Accumulibacter community from EBPR Bioreactor in Madison, WI, USA - Reactor 1_4/24/2008_ DNA (SPAdes)... | ecosystem: Engineered > Bioreactor > EBPR >...
CAGTTTGCTCCGAAAAGCTTACACACAAAGGGGGGCAATATCCGCCGAAAAGCAGGGGGTCACTTTCGATAAAAAATAGGGGGTCAGTTTGACCGGATTTTACAGACTGGAAATCATTAAAGATTCGGGCTTCTTTTGTTCGCCCTATCATTTGATACTTTTTAGCATCCCATTCAGCAGGTTTTATAAAACGCTGAACTTGGACAGCTAATTTTTGTCCGTTGATACTGATGCGCATCATTACTGGACATTCTCCATTTTTCTTTTCTTTGCTTCGGTTGATGTAAAAAGTCAAACCGAAAGTTGATTGTGACGACATTTTAGGCGCAGTTATTAAGTGAGCCCCCCATTTCAATGCAAAACTATATACTCAATAGGGCAAAAACAACTTTAAACACTTAATTTTCAGTACTATTATGTTCGTTTTTGTTCAAAAGCTGTGACCCATTTTTGGCGAAAATGAATGGGTCACCAATTAGCTAGCAAGTGTTTGAACAAATCTGAACATTTAAGAACAATTACTGGATATAAAAAAGTGTGTAAACCAACGATTTACACACTTTCGAACATTTTCGTTCGCTACTCTAGCGGAGACGGGCGGATTCGAACCCCCGATACGCTTGCACGTATACACACTTTCCAGGCGTGCTCCTTCAGCCACTCGGACACGTCTCCATTTTTGGTCCTAAAGGGCTGCAAATGTAAGCAATCCATCCAATCCTAAAGAAATATTTTTTGTGCATTTATAGTCGTTCTTTCTGCAACTTCCTCCACCGAAACTTGATATACTTCTGCAATTTTCTGCGCAATAATGGGCAAATAAGTACTTTCATTACGTTTGCCCCGATAAGGAACAGGAGCTAAATAAGGAGCGTCTGTCTCTAGTACAATATTGTCCAAAGAAACAGACAAAAGCACTTCGGGCAAATTCGTCTTTTTATAGGTAACTACCCCACCGATACCCAAAAATCCGCCAAGGTCCACTATTTCCTGTGCCTCGGATACGGTGCCACTATAACAATGGAAAATAGTCGTGAGGTTACCATTTTGTTTTTTACGCACAATATCGATGCATTCTTTGGTGCTAGAGCGGCTGTGTATAATAACGGGCAATTGGTAGTGTAATGCCCAATTGATTTGCTGTTCGAAGGCTATTTTTTGCTCGGCAGCAAAAGTTCTATCCCAATAAAAATCCAAACCAACTTCGCCAACTCCTGCAAATTTGTTCTGTGCTAATTGTTGTTCAACAATTGCCAATTCGTCTTTATAATTTTCTTTGACATAACAAGGATGTAAGCCCATCATTGCAAAACAGTGCTCGGGAAAACGTTTTGCTAACGACATCATTCCATAAATTGTTGTGCTGTCACAATTAGGCATATACAATTTTTCAACACCCGCTCTTATGGCTCTTAAAATGTGTTCGTCTTGCAGTGCTACTGTTTCTTCATCATAAAGATGAGTATGCGTATCTATCATCATATCTTTTTCCTATCGTTTTTTAAGCGCTTGCGCCCTTATTGCAGCCTCCAACTCCAAAACTATCCCCTCAATATCTTTGTCTCTACCTTCAGGTTCATATTCTCGCTTCAGGTTATTATTAAAAACGAGTGCAACACCTTGCCACACCACAGCATTAAATCCTCCTTTTACTTCCTGAATAATATCAAAACAACTGCGTCCTGTTTGGCGGTTAATCAGTTTGACCAAAACAATACCCTGCGAAATTGTAAACTCTTGTAACTCGCCTTTAAATCGTTTATTCAGCTCTTTCTCAATATTTTTCAAATACCTTTTCTTTCCTTTTTCATCCGGAATTTTTGCCAAATTTTCGTGTACATCCTTCAATAAAAATGCGGCTGTATTGGCATAAGGATAAACTTTGTAAACATTGTAACGCAATCTGGCGTAGGCAGCCTCATCTCTCTCCTGCCGACGCTCTTGCCGCTTAGCTTGCCTATTTAATCTTCGTCTTTGGGCTGGAGTTAAATTCTCGTAAATCAACACCTCTTGCAAATAAACAAAAGCAAAAGTATCCTTTCCAACAACAACCGCAGGTAGCGTTTGCGGAGCATTTGTTTCAGATTGGGCAAAAGAATCATGACTACTCAATAATAGCAGCGCACACAAGCAGAGCAAATATTTAATATACTGTTTCAATACCGATGCAAAATAAGGTACTGATGACGATTTTAGTAATTTGGTTGTATTATTATTCATGTAAAAAAACATTACCCTAAATAGTAATCGTAATTGAAAACATGAGACAAACAACAAAATGAAAAGATTAAATACCTAAACTTAGTTTTAACAAAAAGTCCCATTTTGAAAATCCAGAAATAATAGTAATTAATTTTAGATTTGTTTTAAGTAATTATATTGAAATATTTTTGATTACGAAATAGATTTTTAGATTTGCAAAAAAATAACAGTATGGGTTTCATAAAAGAATTTAAAGAATTTGCCATTAAAGGAAACTTGGTAGACACTGCCATCGCCTTTGTAATGGGGGCCGCTTTCGGTAAAGTGGTTTCTGCTTTTGTCGAAAAAATGTTTGCACCTCTTGTTGGGCTTCTAATGGGCGGAGTTGACTTGGCAGATAAAAAATTGGTCGTTAAAGAAGGTATAGCTGAAGTAAAAGATGCAGCGGGAGCCGTCGTGAGCCCTGCTGTTGAAGAGGTTGCGATTCAATGGGGTAGTTTTATTACTGCCGCAATCGACTTTTTAGTGGTTGCCTTTGTCATGTTCCTCATCATCAAGGCAATGAACAAAATGAAAAAAGCCGAGGAGCCTGCACCTGCAGCACCTGCCGGACCTACACAAGAACAATTGCTCTCCGAAATCCGCGATTTATTGAAAAAATAATCTATCCAAAATACAATACAAGGCAGCACAAAATGTATTTGTGCTGCCTTTTTTATACCTTCGCGGCCGTACTTATGAAAGTAGGAAAAGTATTACAACAGCTCAATGCACTCAAACAAAACAACAAACACGGTTTTGCTGTTTTGATAGATCCTGATAAAATTGCACCAAACACAATGGAGCGATTTGCTAAATTGTGCAATGAAGCTAAAGTTGACTTTCTGTTTATTGGCGGTAGCCTTGTGTTGCAGCACGAAATTGGTTTATGTATTCACACCTTTAAGCAAAACAGTGACATTCCGGTCATATTATTCCCCGGCAACCCTGCACAAGTAACGCCCGAAGCCGATGCCTTACTGTACCTTTCTCTTATTTCAGGCCGTAATGCCGAATTGTTGATTGGACAGCATGTAGTTTCTGCACCAATGGTGCGCAGTAGTGGCTTAGAAGTTCTTTCTACGGGCTATATGGTGATTGATGGAGGTGTGCCGACAACAGTTTCTTATATGAGTCACTCCCACCCCATCCCTTCCGACAAGTCAGATATTGCACTCTGTACTGCCTGGGCAGGCGAAATGCAAGGCAAACACCTTATTTATATGGATGCCGGTAGTGGCGCACAAAAGCCCATCAGCACCGATATGATACAAAAAGTGAGCAGCAATATTTCAATCCCACTGATTGTAGGTGGCGGCATTAATACAGTAGAAAAAGTAACAGCGAATTGTAAAGCCGGAGCGGATGTTATCGTAGTGGGCAATGCTATTGAAAAAGATGCTTCGCTGATAAAAGAGTTAAGTGCGGCAACGAAATTCTAATGACCTTACACTTTCCCTCTCCAAAGGAGAGGGGAATACTATTGAAGAAAATTAAGAGCCACTTTCTAATCTTCGTACAGCAGGTATTTCTTTCTGATTTTTTTGAATTTTTCTAATTCGGGTTGCCAGGAAGCACGGATTTCGGCTTCGCTTTTACCTTCAATAATTTGCTGACGCAACAGTTTTGTACCTGCCAATTTTTCGAAAAATGGATTAAAGAACTTCTCTTTTTGTGGAAAAAGTTGATAAGCCTTGAGCAGAGGACCGATATCTAAATTTTGGGGTGAGCTTTCAAGCCTTTCACCGTAGCAAACTTGGTTTTCTAACAATGGTTTAGTAGCGCCAACAGTGCTTTTGGGGGTAAAGGTATGGTTCAATGTACCATTATAATCTGGATGCCCCCATTGTTCAAATGGCTTATCCGTTCCGCGCCCAACACTGACAACAGTACCTTCAAAAAAACACAAACCTGGATATAAGCGAATGGCATTCATATTTCTGAGGTTGGGCGATGGGGCTACAGGTAATACGAAATCAAACCGCATATCACTATAATCATAATCCGAGGAACACGAGACCACGGAATACTTCAACGCTCTCGCTTTTTTAATCCAACCTTCTCCAACAATCATTTTGGCATACTCCCCCACCGTCATTCCATAAAGTACAGGCACGGCTTGCATTCCTACGAAAGAGCGCAAGGCAGTATCCAGAACGGGTCCATCAATGATATGGCGGTTGGGGTTGGGGCGGTCGAGAATCAACAGTTCTTTTTTATTTTCAATACAAGCATCCATTGCATATTCCAGCGTAGAAATGTAGGTGTAAAAGCGTACGCCCACATCTTGTAAATCATACACCAAAACATCAATATCTTTCATTTGCTCGGCTGTAGGTTTTTTATTTTTACCATAGAGCGAAATAACGGGTAAGCCTGTTTTAGCATCAACATCGTTTTTAATGTGTGCTCCTGCATCAGCAGTACCTCTAAAGCCATGTTCGGGTACAAAAATTTTGACAACATTTACGCCGCTTCCAATCAGTGTATCCAACAAAAGTTTTTTACCAAATACAACCGAAGTTTGATTTATCAATAAAGCGACTTTTTTATTCTTTAGTTTGGGCAAATAATTATTCATAAACTCTGCACCAACCATCACGTATTTCTCTACTTCAAGATGTTTATTTTTCGCTGTAGAAAAAATTGTGCACGACATCGTTACTGTAAAAGTGAACAATAGAAAACGTAGTACCTTATTTTTAGTCATCATTATTTAACAATATTTCGGCTAAGGTATAAAGGCTACTTGAAATAATAATATTACCTTGCAGCACTTAATTTAATCACAAATATGACACAAGTAAAAAATGGCGACAATGTGCGCGTACATTACCACGGCAAATTAAATGACGGCAGCACATTTGACTCGTCTGAAGGCAGAGCCCCACTTGAATTTAAAGTAGGTATCGGCCAAGTAATCAAAGGTTTTGATGATGCTCTTGAAGGAATGAAAGTTGGCGATAAGAAAACAGTGGTTATCCCTGCCGAAAACGCTTATGGTCATTCTTCGATGGATAATGTTATCGAGTATCCTTTGGAAAATTTCCCAGAAGATATGAAACCAGAAATAGGCCTTGAATTGCATATGAGCGACAACGAAGGAAATAATTTCCCAGTGGTGATTACTGCCATTACCGAAACTTCGGTGGTATTGGATGCGAACCATCCCCTTGCTGGTAAAGAATTGACTTTCGATATCGAATTAGTAGAAATTCTTTAATAACAACATATACTTTCAAAAATGGCTATCAGGTAAAAATCTGATAGCCATTTTTGGTACTTTACAGATTGAATAAAATTATTTCAAATCTGCATTCTGCTATTGGCTTTTTTATAATGAAAAACGCCTACTTTTGCACTCCATTTCACAAACACGAATTTTTAAAATTTAAACAAATACAATGGCAGACTTACGCTTTCAGCGCAACTTTGGTATCGCCGCACATATTGATGCGGGTAAAACCACCACTACAGAACGTATCCTTTACTACACAGGGGTAAACCACAAAATAGGCGAAGTGCACGAAGGTGGCGCTACTATGGACTGGATGGCACAAGAACAAGAGCGCGGTATCACCATTACATCGGCTGCTACCACTTGCTTTTGGAATTTCCCAACTTCACAAGGTAAAGTACTTCCAGATTCAAATAAATATAAATTCAACATCATTGATACTCCAGGTCACGTGGATTTTACCATTGAGGTAGAACGTTCAATGCGTGTTTTGGATGGTCTTGTTGCCTTGTTTTCTGCTGTTGATGGTGTTGAGCCACAATCAGAAACTGTTTGGCGCCAAGCCAACCGCTACCGTGTACCACGTGTAGGTTTTGTCAACAAAATGGACCGTATTGGTGCCGATTTCCTTATGGTAGTGCAACAAGTACGTGATATGTTGGGTGCAAAAGCCGTTCCATTGCAATTACCAATCGGTGCCGAAGATAATTTCAAAGGTGTGGTAGATTTGGTTACCATGAAATCGATTGTATGGGATGACTCTACCCAAGGTATGACTTATACCGAAGGTGAAGTACCAGCTGATATGCTTGAAGAAGCGAATCAATATCGTGCTGAACTTGTAGAAGCTGTAGCTGAATACGATGACCGATTAATGGAAAAATTCTTTGAAGATCCTAACTCTATCTCTGAAGATGAAATCCACGAAGCAGTGCGTAAAGCAACTCTTGATTTGAGCATTATTCCAATGTTGTGCGGTTCTTCGTACAAAAACAAAGGTGTACAAAAAATGTTGGATTGCGTTATCCGTTACCTACCTTCTCCATTGGATGTAGCAGCGATTACCGGTACTGACCCTGATGATGCAGAAAAAGAATTGACGCGCAAACCAGATGCTAAAGAACCATTCGCAGCATTGGCGTTTAAAATCATGACCGATCCTTTCGTTGGTCGCCTGGCCTTCTTCCGTGTATATTCTGGTCATTTGGACGCAGGTTCTTATGTATTGAATGTACGTTCGGGCAAAAATGAGCGTATCTCTCGTATCATGCAAATGCACGCCAACAAACAAAACCCAATCGATTTTATCGAAGCAGGTGATATCGGTGCAGCAGTAGGATTTAAAGACATCAAAACGGGTGATACCCTTTGCGACGAAAAAAATCCAATCATTTTGGAGAATATGTTTATACCAGAACCAGTTATCTCGATTGCTATTGAGCCAAAAACTCAGGCAGACGTTGACAAAATGGGTATGGCTATCGCCAAATTGATTGAGGAAGATCCAACACTTCGTGTAAAAACTGACGAAGAAACTGGTCAAACAGTATTGAGCGGTATGGGTGAGCTTCACTTAGAGATCATCCTTGACCGTATGAAACGTGAATTTAAAGTTGACGTAAACCAAGGTGCTCCTCAAGTTGCTTACAAAGAAGCATTTACAGCGATGGTAACACACCGCGAAACGTATAAAAAACAAACTGGTGGTCGTGGTAAATTTGCCGACATCCAGTTTGAAATCGGCCCTGCAGACGAAGCATTCCTTGCAGAAGGAAAAGGTACTTACCAATTTATCAATGATATCTTTGGTGGATCTATCCCTCGTGAATTTATCCCTGCTATCCAAAAAGGTTTTGAAACTGCAATGACCAACGGGGTATTGGCTGGTTTCCCAGTTGAGCATATGCGCGTTCGTATTTTTGACGGTTCTTTCCATAACGTCGATTCTGACTCAATGTCTTTCGAACTTTGTGCTAAACAAGGTTATCGTGAGGCTGGCCGTAAAGCAAAACCAATCTTGCTTGAGCCCATTATGAAAATTGAAGTGTTAACTCCAGACCAATATATGGGTGATGTAACAGGTGACCTTAACCGTCGTCGTGCAATGCTAGAAGGTATGGATACTCGTAACAACCTTCAGGTGATTAAAGCAAAAGTTCCTTTGAGCGAAATGTTTGGTTATGTAACGCAATTGCGTTCATTGTCTTCAGGTCGTGCTTCTTCAACTATGGAATTTAGCCATTATGCTCAGGCTCCACGTAACGTAGAAACTGAAGTAGTTGCTAAAGCTGGTAAAAAAGCAATTGAAGAATAGGACTATTTAAATGAATATAGAATAATGAAAAATGCTGCACTCGTGTGCAGCATTTTTTTTGTTGCTAGATGGGCATTGTTGCTTAATTTTGAATAAACGAATGTACCGTACTGAGAAACACCTAAATTAAAGCTATTAGACTTTCAAGAAAAACCTTTGTGGTGGTTATTTGACCAAAAAGGACACCAATAAAATTAAAAGGGAACAAAAGGCCAAAATTTCATCTGTTATAAACTATCCCAACATAATCAAAACAATATGTCACTTTCCATCCGCCCTGCAACAATAGCAGACTTGCCCCGAATTGTTGAAATATATAACCAGGCTATCCTCAAAAAAGGACTCACTGCCGACCTCGATGTACAAAAAGTAGAAGACAAACAAAGCTGGTTCGAGTCGCACATACCCGAGCGCTACCCTATTTTCGTTGCCACGCAAGGAGAAGAAATTCTCGGCTGGGTGTCCTTAAGCCCCTACAGAGAAGGTCGTAAAGCTTTGGCGAAAACTACCGAAGTAAGCCTTTATCTCGATGAAAAATACATCGGTAAGGGGATTGGCAGCACACTGATGCAGCAGGTTTTGGCCGATGCCAAGCAATTGGGTTACAACAATATTATTGCCATACTCATTGCCAATAACGAAAAAAGTGTCGGGCTATTTACCAAATTCAAATTTCAACTATGGGGCCTTTTGCCTAATATTGTAGAAATCGGAGAAGAAAGATTTAACCATTGTATTTATGGCAGAAGCCTTTAAATATCACCTTTACAACACAAATACCCATGTACGAACAACCCATCGAAATTTTTGAAGAACAACCTATTGTTTATGCTACTTTTTGGGAACGATTTGCCGCTGCATTTATAGACGGAATTATTGTCGGAACAGTTATTGCCTTAATCACTTTTATGCTGAGTGGAGAATTTATGAAGCCAAGCTTAGAAATGAGCGGCTTACGACTAATCGTTGGTGTACTATACTCCGCCATTCTCAATTCTTCCTCCAAACAAGCCACTTGGGGAAAACAAGCCATGAACATTAAAGTTACTAATCTTGAGGGCGGTAGGATTTCCTTTCTTAATGCTGTTGGCAGATTTTTTGCCACCTACGTTTCTATGATTACCTTACTTATTGGCTATTTGATGATGCTTTGGGATGAAAAAAAACAAACCTTGCACGACAAAATGGCGAGCACTCTTATCGTCAAAAACTAAACCTGCAATCATTATCCAAGCTCGAACTACTGTTTTGGCTTGGATTTACTTTTTACAACTTTACAAATTGTCGCACCAATTGCTCGCCATTAACCAAGCGAACTTTGAGTAGGTAGAGCCCCGAATACAATGGCTGCACATTCAGTAAATAGGAATTTTGCGAAACTACCTTTTGCACTTGAGGCAACAATTGCCCTAAACAATTATAAAGCTCAATAACAGCAATACGCTCGCCTTTTGTCTCAATGAATATTTCATCACGCGCAGGATTAGGAAAAAGTCGAATATCACCAGCAGATTTCAAATGACTTACACTTAATTTATCTCCCAACCGCAGCCCCACCAACACTGGGTCGTGATCCGAACAACGAAATGCATCATCGGCATATAAAAAAGACCAGAAATTTGTCCTATCGCTGCCACCATCATCCACATCATCTTCATAACCCAGATAATCAGGTTCTACAGAATTGATGTTCCATGGTTTTACGGAAGTAATCAATGGCAACATTTCACTTGTAGTCAATGCATTGTCGAGACTCCCCAATTGCCCTAGATAGGCATAAGTAAAAGCATTGTCATCACTTAAAATTTTCCACCCAGCCGAACGAAGCGTATCTAAAGGGTCCTCTTCGAGATAAGAATTGTAATCACCAAGACTGAGTATCATTTTGGTCCCTGAAATAGGAATCACTTCATTACTGATAAAACTACTCAAAGCAGCGCCTTGAATTTTTCGTTGATCATTGAAACAACCCTGACCATCGCCCTGATCTTTATCGGCGCCCTTACTATCTTCGCAAGTTTTGGACTTGAAATGGTTAATTACCAACACAAATACACTATCACTGCTTTTTACCCGAAAAGCTTGAGCCAAAGGCGGTCGGTTAAACACGGTATCTTTTGCCAAAATAGCGGCACCTATTGTATCCAATACGCTGCGCTTGTAAATAATCCCACAGCGAATCTCATCAGCATTGTTGGTTTGAAATAAAGCGCCATCATTCACAACTGCATAAACACCAGCACCTACATAGGCATTCACACCGGTTACTAGGTTCTGTATAGCTGAGTTAGGCCCTACACCATCATTTTCAATTTCTATCAAACCAATTACATCCGCATCCAATTCAATAATCGCTTTGATAATTTTATCTCTTTGACGAGCAAATTCTGCCAACGAATGAGCCCCTCTTGTAGTTGGGAAACCTCCACCAAGCCCATCACCATTAAAATAATTGAGCACATTAAAACTGGCTACTTTTATGTTGGCCGATGCTCCCACATCGGGGACTGATGGCCTGGGTTGATAATTTATTTTGACATTACTGAGCGAAGTTGGTTGTACCCGAAAAGCATCAAACGCATAGGTCATAATGCCCGACAAACTATCAATTACACTGCCTAGCCTCAAGGTATTGTTACTATCCACAAAAGGCAAATAAGTCATCGATGAAACCCTAGTGTCATCTAATAAAATACTTCGAAGTTCATTACGAGCAATTACACTATCGATTGCTGCTACATTCCTCTTTCCGCTTGCCGAGACACCCGACGGCGAAGCATCATTGGGGTCAATTATTTGAGAAGGCTGAAATACTAAACCGCCTTGAGACAAAGTGATTTCACCATAACGACCCAAGTTGGCATTATTGGTAACGGTAAGTGTATCTCTAAAATGCACTAGCATGCCTTCATATCGTTCAAATTCATCTTTGCTCGTCAAAGGCAAATAAATGGAAGCCGCCTTGGGCAATGGATTACCTTTACTGACCAGCGTAAATTCTGCAGGGCTAATGACGGCTTGATGGTAAGATGGATTTAATGGCCCTTCATAAGTATCACCCAATATTTTCACCTTATCACCTATTGTCACCGCAGAATCAGTGACTACATAAATCGCTTCGGATGTATTGCTGTCTGCATCAGCATCAGCATCTTCTTCTTGAAGATAAAATCCTGCTGGACTCAATAATGGGAAAACAGAGGTTACGATTCCTTCTACATAATGAGTGCCCGATTGTGCGGTGGCAGTGCTACCCTGAATGTTATGAATAGGTGAGGGTTCATCATCAATTAGTTTTATGAAGACGGTACTGTCTTTTAATGCAAATCCATCGGGTGCTTTGGTAATTCGAAAAACAATGTTTTCCATTCCCTCTATCAAAGCATCGTCGATAGGCAAAAAGTCAATTGCGAAAGAACTGATGCCTGCAGGCAAAGCAATTGTGCCACTGCCAGTACTTAACGAAGTTGGTGTGAGTGCGCCGCTGGTGCTAGCGGTGTAATCTATATTAAAATCGGCGCTGCCAGTAAGAGTGTACTCCAAAGCCGTCGCCACAGCAGAAGCTGCTGACAAAGTAAAATTCAATTGTGCCTTTTTGGGAACCGTTGACTCAAAGGCTTGTGACATTAAATTGGCGTACAAAACTTTAGCGGTGTCCACTTTAATATTATCAATGGCAAAACTAGGGCGTAAGCCTGCACCGCTTACATCTCTGCTTATCCACCTCAATTGTAGTTTTTCCTGATGGTCACATTCATTCGGCAGCACTACCGTTTTCGTTACCACATTTTGTGGCGTGGTAACACCCGATGCATTTTGTTTCGTTGTATTGTTTTGATATTCCAGTCCGCTTAGTGTTGTAAATGGTCCAGTGGTATCGGTTCTGTATTGCAAGGAAAGCGCCCTGATACGAGTATTGGATACAGAATCGTAAGGATTGCGCAAGGTCATTGCATCATAACTCAATAAAATATTATACTTGCCGAGCGTATTTAATGTTAGTCCTATGGCTAAATCTAACGAACCAGTATTTAAAAATCCAATTTTGCCATTGTAATTGTGCACATTACCCGCGCTGGTACTTGCCGAAGAATTGGCTACCAAAGCGCGGTCCGCAATGGCCGCATTCACTTTAAAAGCAGTTGTAGTGCTTGTACCCACAGACCAACCCAACCAACCCGAGGGATAAACTACAGAACTGTGCAATAAGGCTGAAAAATCTTGTTGATAAGGCAGATTTTGGGCTGCAGGGATTGTTTGTGCAAAATTGGGATAGAACACAAAAATCAATAGAACGGAATATAAATATCTCATATAATTGGAACCGTTTAAATTCAACATCTTTGAAAAACAAACATTGCAACTAATACTCTTTTACCACATAATTGCATCAAGTTGCTGCAATAAAACAACCTAAATATATAAAAAATTAAGCCAATGTCTAAAATAGGTAATTTTTATTTAAAATAAATAGTAAAGTCTTTCAGCTTTTCTACCTACTTTATTAGATTTGTTTGAGTGTCTCTAAAAAAAATACAACTTACTGATGAAAAAACTATCCAGCATCTTGATGTGTACAAGCCTATTGATTTCTTGTGCTTCGCAAAGCGAAAACCCTAAAGAAAAAATAACGCAAGCAACAATAGCTCCGATTGAGACAGAAGAAGAGTCTGCCGAAAATAAAATAATGTTGGGGCAATGGCAAGGTGAAATGAAAGATAAAAAACTTGAAATAGTCATTGAAAAAATCACAGGCGATTCGGTATTTGGCTACAGCAGCCTCGACGGAAAGCAAAGACCTATCAAAGGAATATTTAGCACAGCTGATTACGATATTCCTTGCTCAAAGGCTTTTGAAGCTATGCTTTCTGAACCGGGTGACGACCATTGGGACGGCATTTTCACCATAAAATTTGTGGGCTTCGAAGATGAAAAAGAAACCGAAAACGGACCTGAATGTATCGGAAACTTAAAAGGTAGAGAAGCAATGGGCGAATGGAATGCCTACAAAGGCGACCACAAATCAAACTTGCATTTGAATAAAGTAAAATAATGACGCATGGTAATTTTTGAAATTAATCATTCGATAAAATAACGTTTTTCAAAAGTGATATCATTACTTAAATCGCCAAAATCATCCACAAAGTCACTCCTTTTGCTTTTTCCCTTAACCAACCTAACAAAACAAATCTGGAGTGCAGGATCAATATAATCTCTTACCACACGACAAATACTAATTGCCTCATCTTCACTTTTGCAATTATTCAACAGTATGGCTTCATTTGGCCTGAAAATACTACTCCGTTTGGCTTCTAAGCGTATCGTACTACAATTTTCTGTTTGATGAAAACTTAAAAAAATCAAGTCTTCTTTTTTTAATATTTTCTTATCGACGAAAACGAGCTCGACTTCAACCCTGATTTTGACAGGCTGCCAATTAGCTGGTCTTTTCAACAACTTGCCATTTGTGACAAAAAGAATTACTAAGGGAACAAAAAATATCGAATCATAGTCACAAGCAACATAAAAAATAATGGATTGAAGAATGATAAAAGCGATTGCAAAAAAATAATAACGAAGGCGTAAATCGCTTTCTATTTCTGAAATAATCAGTTCATTATTTGCAAACTTCAGTTCAATCATACTATTTAAAACAATACGAGTTGGTAAACCATTCAAAAAACAGCATTGGATATCAAAACTCCAACTCTACCCTAACAGGGCAATGATCCGAATGCTTGACATGTTGCAATATGGCTGCCCCTTTTAGCTTTTCTTTTAGTGGCTCAGTAACGCTAATGTAATCAATCCGCCAACCCTTATTGCGCTCGCGGGAGGCTGCACGAAGGCTCCACCAACTATATTCGTGAGGGTTTTGATTAAAGACCCTGAAGGCATCTACAAAACCATTGTCAAACCATTTGTCCATCCAAGCGCGCTCTTCGGGCAGAAAACCTGATGAGTTTTTATTGCTTACAGGGTCGTGGATGTCGATAGGTTTATGACAAATATTATAATCGCCACAAATAATCAGATTGGGCTGACCTTCTGCCAACCTATTGACATAGGCATGAAACTCATCTAACCATTGGTATTTGTATGTTTGTCGTAGTTCGCCACTTGTTCCACTCGGGAAATAGGCATTGACCAAAGTAAACTGTTCGAATTCCAGCGTCAACACCCGACCTTCAACATTACTTTGCTCATATTCATTTCCATAATGGACTTGCTGCGGTTTGATTTTGGTAAAAACCGCTACCCCACTGTATCCTTTTTTCTGAGCAGAATACCAATGCAATTCATAACCAAGCTTGAGTAAAGGCAAACAATCTACCACATCTTCGGTGGCTTTTGTTTCTTGTATGGCAATAATATCTGGATTTTCTTCCGCCAGCCATTCGGCAAATCCTTTTTTCATTGCGGCACGGATGCCATTAAGGTTGTATGAAATAATGTTCATGCAGTATTATAAATTTAAAGAATCTAGTGAAGTAACAAATAATAAATAGAAGCCTAAAACAAGGACAGTCAAAAAATAGGGTATGAATCCAAACCAAGCATTTTTGGGTTTTATCAATAAGCCTTCTTTATGCCAATAGGCGTAAGAAACTAAGGGTAAAATCACCAAAGAACTCAATAACTCAGCGGCCAATAAAGCCCAAGCCAAGTGCACCATATTTTGCCTTGCCCACACAAAGCCCACAAGCAATATGAGACACTTGAACAACATCACCCTAAACATTTGAGACAATGCATTTACACCTTTTAACACGAAAGCAAAACTCAACCCGTACAGATTGAAAACCGCCATCATGAGCATCAAAATCATAAATACGCTGCTGTATTCTATCTTGTCGTGAGTCCAGTACTTGAAAATAGGCTCATACAAGGGCAAAAAAAGCACAATACCCAAACATAATATTGGAGCTACCCGCAGGCGAATAAAGTTTAACAGTTTTTCTAAAGCCTCGGTATCGCTCAGCGAAAAATTCTTTTGCATCTCGGGCGTGTAGGTATTGAGCAATAAATTTTGAGCTAGCAATGGTGTATTGACTATTGTTCGCACCGTAGCAAATAAGGCAATTGCAGCTTTATCAAAACGAAAGAAGGACAACAACAAAACCAAACCGTCGGTACTTAATTTTTCGAAAAAATTGCTTGCGTACAATTGCGTAGCCTTGCCAAAACACATTGCGCCAAGCCGGATATTTTTGCCTGTGAACACGGCACTTACAGGATAATGAACAAACAAATGCACAAGATAAAAAATAGCCATTGCTGCTATAATGGCACTATCGGCATACAGCACCACGGCAAATGATGAACCCTGAAGTAAAAGCCAAGAAAGCACGGTGATTTCTAGAAAAATCAACACCACCTCAAAAACCATATTGTGCCAAACCAATCCGCGGGCTTCTTTGGCGCCTGAATACAAACGTTGCCCATTTTGCACAGAGGCAGCAACAATATAACCAACGAGGCATAAGGGCAAATAAGTAAACAAGCCCTCTTGGGTACCGAACAAAAAGAACGAAGTACCAGGCCACAGCATAAAAACAAAGCCAAGCAGCAAGCAAATCCCTAAAGAAAAGAGCAGTAAAAAAGAAATACCCGCGCTCAGAACGCCGGCGGCTTCCGACTGCGATTGATGAAAACTCAAATTATATTGATTGAGTATATAGCGTACATAACCATCAGACAGAAAAAGGATAATCGCCCTTGCCGAAAGGATAATTGCCCAGAAACTAAACAACTCGGCACCCCAATGGCTGAGCATCAGAGGTGTGAGTATAATTGTTTTGGCAAAAGACGCGACAAAAAAGGCAATCGTCCACGCAGTGCCTACTCGTACTGTTTTGTTGGGCAAAGTAAAATTTTGTGTTGAAGGCTCACAAACCTACTAAAAAAAGAGAAGCCCAAAACCATTATTTGAACAAAAGAACTTGATTATTGGACGCTAAGAATTAAGTTTGCACACCGAAAAGAGCACTTATGCAAGGATTACAAATGGTGGACCTCAAACGTCAATACCAAAATATTAAAACCGAAGTTGATGAGGCTATACTCAATGTACTGAGCAGTACCGCTTTTATCAACGGCCCCGAAGTAAAAAGTTTTGCAACAGAATTGGCCAGCTACCTTGGCGTCAAACACGTGATTCCTTGCGCCAATGGCACTGATGCTTTACAAATAGCCTTGATGGCTTTGGGTTTACAACCTGGCGACGAGGTTATCACTCCATCGTTTACTTACATCGCAACTGTCGAGGTCGTTGCTTTGTTGCGCTTAAAGCCTGTTTTTGTAGATGTGGATGCTGACACCTTTACGATGAATATCGAAAGCGTTAAAAAAGCAATTACAGACAAGACAAAAGCCATTATCCCTGTTCATCTCTATGGTCAATGCGTGGATATGGAACCACTTTTGGCCTTAGCCAAAGAAAAAAACATACCTATTATTGAGGATAACGCCCAAGCTATTGGAGGCACTTACACCTTTGCCGATGGCACAAAAAAGAAAACTGGCGCAATGGGTACTATTGGCTGTACTTCTTTTTTCCCTTCCAAAAATTTAGGTTGCTACGGAGACGGAGGCGCAATGTTTACCAACGACGACGCACTTGCCGAAAAATTATCGATGATAGCCAACCACGGACAAAAAGTACGTTATTACCACGAAATGGTAGGCTGTAATAGCCGATTAGACTCTATACAAGCAGCAGTACTCCGTATCAAATTAAGAAAACTTGACGAGTACTGTGATGCCCGCCGTGCCGCCGCAGACTATTACGACCTCGCATTCAAAAACAATTCCAATATCATTACACCCTACCGTGCGCCTTATAGTTGGCACGTTTTTCACCAATATACCTTACAAGTAAAAGTAAATCGGGATAAAGTACAAGAGATGCTTGCCGAAAAAGGTATTCCCTCAATGATTTACTACCCAGTATCCAGCCACAAACAAGAAATGTTGAAAGACTTTGGCGGAGCAAGCTACGATTTGCCTACAACTGATTTCTTAAACACCTGCGTTATTTCATTACCTATCCATACCGAATTGACGCAAGAAGAATTGAAATACATTTCGGATAATGTCAACCAAATTATTGACCAACTCAGTAAATAAATGAATATCATCACCACCCCATTCGAAGGCTTATTGATTTTAGAACCCCGCGTCTTTGGAGATGATAGAGGTTATTTTTTTGAGAGTTTCAATGAGCAAGTTTTTTTAAAAGAAACAGGCTTTACTCATAAGTTTGTGCAAGACAATCAAGCCCGCTCGGTAAAAAATGTGCTGCGTGGCTTACATTATCAAAACGAACCTATCGCCCAATCAAAACTCATTCGCTGTTTGCAAGGTACAATATGGGATGTAGTCGTTGACTTACGCAAAGACAGTAAAACCTACAAGCAATGGTATGGAATAGAATTGAGCGATGAAAACAAACGCCAATTTTTGATACCCCGAGGATTTGCGCATGGATATTCGGTGCTGTCCGATACGGCTGAAGTGTTTTATAAATGTGATAATTTCTACAGCAAAGAAAATGAAGGCGGTGTTTTTTACAACGACCCTTCACTTGGCATCGACTGGAAAATCAACCTCGCCGAAGCCATTATTTCGGACAAAGACAAAGTACAGCCTTTGCTAGCCGATTGCAACAGCAGATTTTAGTAACAAATTTTACATTACTTACACTTTACTTCTTTCATTTTTTTTGGCCTGCTCCTTTGGGGCGGGCTCTTATCTATTATTATTAGCTATTGTACCAATATGGCCTTAGTTGAAGTTCAGAAAATGTCCTTCGCAGTCTTTGCCAACAAAATATTTGCTTTTGGGTGGGCATTTTTGCAAACCCTTCATAAAATGAATAAGGGCATAATCGAAACATTACTTTCGGCCATAGGCAACAAAAAAACCACCGGCAGAATGCGCAGGCATTTTCCGGTGGTTTTAACCCCAATGATATTAACGCATCATTAAATTGCTGCTTCCTTCTTATCCATCAACAAGATATTGTGCAACTGCACTTCGGTGATGTATTTTTTTACACCATCTTTGTCGGTATAGTTGCGGTGGATGAGTTTACCTTCTACTACTACCTCGCTGCCTTTGTTCAAATATTTCTCTGCTATCTCCGCTACCTTGCCCCAGGCAATAACATTGTGCCATTGGGTTTCGGTCACATACTCGCCCTGATTGTTTTTATAACTCTCGTTGGTGGCGATACTCATTCGGGCCATTTTGTTGCCATTGTCCAGATTTTTGATTTCAGGCGCTTGTCCGAGGTGGCCAATCAATTGTACTCGGTTTTTCATCATACTTGCGTTCATCTTCTTTAAAATTTAAATTGTGAGTAATAAAATTGTTTTGTGTTTGGCTTTATTGCCGATGCAAAGATGCGACGGCCCGAAAGCGATACTCGGTATTTAAACATTTAACTACGGATGTAAGTGTTTATAAACGTTTGTAAACGGATAATACATTCCTATCTTTACCATATGGAGCAAGATCAAAGACATTGTCTTAGCTGTGGCAAGGCGCTGAAAGGCAGGCTAGACAAGAAATTCTGCGACGATGGTTGCAGAAACAATTATAATAATGTACAGAACAGCGACCGAAACAATTATGTGCGGAAGGTCAATAATGCCTTAAGAAAAAACAGAAGAATCTTGGAAGAATTATTGCCCATCAATGAAAAAACAGCGAATATCCCAAGACAAAAATTGCTGGAAAAGGGTTTTGACCTTACTTTTTTCACCAATCAATTAAAGACACAGAAAGGCATTTACAACTTCTGCTACGAATATGGTTATTTGCCACTTGAGGGCGATTGGTTTTTGTTGGTCAAACGTAAGGAATAAAAAAATGCGCTTCAACAATGAAGCGCATTTTTTGTCCATCAGATTTATAAATCATCAAATTGATACAGCGGGTCGAGATTACTTTCGTGGCTCATTTCAAAAACCGTTTTGATAATACCATCGTGCAAATCATATACCCACCCGTGGAGATATGGTCTTTGTTCATTTTGCCAACATTTTTGAATGATACTGGTTTTGGCCAAATTTATCACCTGCTCTTGTACATTAAGTTCTATTAACCTATTTGTTCTTTCTTTCTCACTTTCTATTTCATTAATCTCGTCAATATGGAGTCGATAAACATCCTTAATATTCCGAATCCATTTGTTGATAATACCAAAATTATGATTGGTCATGGCGGCCTTTACACCACCACATCCATAGTGTCCACATACAATAATGTGTTTTACTTTCAGATGATTGACAGCATATTCTAGCACTGCCAATAAATTCATGTCTGTATGCACAACCATATTGGCAATATTGCGATGAACAAATATTTCACCGGGCTTAGTGCCCGTAATTTCATTGGCCGGCACTCGGCTATCACTACAGCCTATCCAAAGATATTCGGGGTTTTGGATATGCTCTAAACGCGTGAAATAGTCGGGGTCATTTTCTACCACAGCCTTAGCCCATTCTTTATTATTCTGGAGTAATTTTCTATAATCTTTCATTTTACGGGAATTTAGTATTGAATTGATTTTTTGCTTTTCTTGATAAAGAATTTATTGACCACAAAATAAATAATTAACGCGGAAAGTACCCCGGTTAAAAAATCGGTAAGGGGTACCATTACAGCGGTGTACAACATCATGGAAAATTCAAATTTACTTAGATGCTTAATTTCTTTAATCTCTTTTACCTTAATCATATTACTGGCTACCCATACCAAAATACCGCCAATACAAGCCATTGGTATTAACTCTAAATACTGAGCAAGAAAATAAGCCATCGTCAATTTTAAAATAGCTTTAAAATAACCTGCCAATGGGGTTTTGGCACCTGCTTTAATACTAGTGGCAGTGCGCGCTAAAGCGCCTGTGCAAGGGAAACCCTGTACCAATGGTGTTAATATTTGCACCATTCCTTGCCCAAAAAATTCTTTGTCGGGGTTAAATGGAGTCTTAGTATTTTCTGCCATCTTATCTGCCATAGATGAACATAAAATACTTTCAACACCTGAAACAAAAACAATGGCTCCTACGAAATATAAAATATCTATTAATACACTACCATTAAAGCCAGGCAAAGATGGGGCTGTAAAGACGAAGAAGTTATTAGGAATAGAACCATAAATATCTTTTACCAATACCTAACCCTTATTTGCGAATACCGTTGCCGAAAGCAAGGTGGCAGTGGCTATGGCAATTACTGGTGCAGGAATAAAAATTGAAATACGTAGCAAAACCTTAATCACTGTAAAGGTGAAAACACCAAGAAGGATTGAATAAATATTCAATTTATCTAAATTATGCATGGCAGCATAAATATTCTGAAAGAATCCACCATTAATGTTTTCGTCTTGCCCAATGAGGGAAGAAAAAGATTCGATGCCCAAAATATCTTCCAGATTAGTAAGGGCAATAGCCACGGCAATTCCAATGGTAAACCCTACAATAATAGAATTAGGCACCAGTTTTGCATATTTACCAAAACCATAAATACCCATCAACACAAGAATGAGTCCAGCAATAATGGAAACCAATATTAAAAATCCGTGTGCGGCTTCAAAAGTACCTCCACCATTAGGACCATACTTTGCAAACAATGTAGCAATAACTGGAATAAAGGCTGCTGTAGGGCCATAAACCTGATATTTAGAACCACCAAATGTGCGACCAATAACGCAGGCTAAAGCGCCGGCAATAATACCGTGCTCTGCACGCATGCCCATTGCCATTGCAAAACCCATAGCCATAGGAATGGCCGTCATAGCTACAATTAGACCAGCACTAAAATCGCGATATATAATTTTTGCCCAATTCTCTTTGGTCAAATCTTCCCAACGGGAATCAAAAAAAGTAAAAAATAATTTAAGACGGCCTTTCGGCGTAGTAGGAAATGAATTTTTATACATATATGCTTTATTGAGTATCCTCCAATAAAATGAAGAATGCCATTGGCATTTTTAATTAAATAAACAAAAATAGAATTGCCTATTTATTTGGAGGGGGAGCAAATATGGTTTTTACTGGAGATTGGGAAAAATGCAAAAAAGACTTGATATATGAAACATTCCAATTGTCAATTAAATCTAATTTGCCAAAAAAGAAAATAGTTTGAGTCGGTTTACAAAACTTATCTTCATTCTCATTTTCAAGTTCTTCATCTACCACATCTTCAAGTTCACTTGACCCTTGTTCACTTTCAGCATCCATGGGCAAATGTTTGCTTTCCTTTTTATATTTTGAAAAAGGCATTAGAAAAAAGCTTGTTTTTTGAACAAAGGATAGGACAAAACAAAAAAGTAAGATGTAGGCGATGTTCTTCACTTGGCACAAATAAACACTGCGGAATTAGATATTGAAAGAAACTAATTTGCTTTAACATTTTTTTTATGAAAAAAAAATGCCTGAAATTTCACCACCAAAAAAGCTTTAATTTATTGATTAACAACCACAATATAGCAAATTAACATCAAATGACATAAAGCTAATCCAAACTTGACTGACGCTACAAAATTCTATCAGACATCAGTCTATGTCAGGAAGCTATACCATTATAGTAAATACTAACCTTTAAATCTTTCTAAAAAAAATGGTTTGCACTTGTATTCGTATATTTTTGTCCTTAGCAAAATAATTGCAAATGGCAGAACAATCAAAAACAAATACACTAAGCAAACTACTTTATATCTTAAAATATGAAAAATCTGAAATTTCCTCTGTTTACTTTTACGCCATATTTGGCGGCTTGATTCAATTATCGCTACCCTTAGGCATACAAGCCATTATAGCCTTTGTAATGGGTGGGGGGATTTCTACATCTATTGTTTTATTAATATTAGCGGTAGTCGTTGGTGTTTTTTTGGTGGGTTATTTAAGGGTCAATCAAATGCGCTTGATTGAAACGATTCAACAACAAATATTTGTCCGCTATTCCTTTCAATACGCCAGTCGAATCCCGAGATTAAATTTGAGCAAAGTTGATGATTATTATTTGCCAGAATTTGTCAATCGTTTTTTTGATGTTCAAAACCTACAAAAAGGTATTTCAAAATTACTGCTGGACATGCCAGCTGCCACCATACAAATTATATTCGGACTAATGTTGCTCTCTTTCTATAGTGCAACATTTATTGTTTTTGGACTTGCTTTAGTTATTGTACTCTACCTACTATTACGGTTAACAGGCAATAAGGGTTTACAATCCAGCATCAAGGAAAGCGACTTTAAATACCGTACTGGCGGTTATCTTCAAGACTTAGCGCGTGCAGTTACTGCATTCAAATTTTCGAGCGCTGCTTCATTGCACATCAAAAAAACAGACGAATTTGTAAGTGGATATCTTGAAGCCAGAACCGAGCATTTTAAAGTATTAAAATTTCAATATTGGACTTTGATTGGCTTCAAGGTGTTAATTACGGCCGCTATGCTTAGTGTTGGGGCACTCCTTGTAATTCAACAAGAGCTTAACCTCGGACAATTTGTAGCAGCAGAAATTGTCATTGTGATGATTATTGACTCGGTAGAGAAAATCATTATCAATTTAGAGAGCGTTTATGACGTATTGACCTCTGTTGAAAAACTTTCGAAAGTGCTTGATAAACCAGAAGAAAGTGAAGGAACTGATATTTTAAAATACCATAACAAAGGCTTGGAATTAAAATTAAACAATGTCTATTTTGGCTATCAAGATGACAATTGGATCTTAAACGACCTAAACCTTCATATCCAATCGGGCGAAAAAGTATCCATCTTTGGCCCCAACTCTTCGGGTAAATCTTCATTGCTCAAATTACTTAGTGGTGTCTATAAAAATTTTTCTGGCACCTATTTTATCAACAACCTACCCATCGATAGGTATGAAAATAGTTCGCTTCGCGAAGCAATAGGTGTACAATTAACTGGACAAGAAATCTTCGAAGGCACACTTCGGGAAAACATTTGTATCGGTGACGAAAGAATTACTAACGAAAGAATTATGGAGATTGCCAAAATAGTAGGCCTCGAAGAGTATATTCTGCAACAGAAAGAAGGTATTGATGTCAAACTAACCTCGGCTGGCGAACATCTTTCTGGTATTATTGCACGCAAAGTATTATTGATGCGTGCGCTTGTAGGACGCTCAAGTCTAATTTTACTTGAAAATCCTTGGCAAAACATGGAAGACGATAACATTAATTCTATACAAGAATATATTTTGAACCAATTACCCAACACAACAGTCATTATAGTAAACAATGACCTATACTTCGCATCCAAATGTGATAAAGTTATCGCTTTGAATAAAGGAACCATTCAAAACATAAAAGAGAATTAAAGATGGAGGATATTAAGAACCGGATTCAAAAAGAGGCAGGCAAAAACACCACAATCGTTTCTTTCGAAAAAATATACTTCGGCAATCATAAAAGCAGTATCCGTAAATGGTTTTATGGAGTTTTGGTGGGTTTGGCTATCTTTCTTTTCTTGCCTTGGACCCAAAACATCCGTGCTAGAGGTGCTATCACCACCCTACGACAAGAATATCGCCCTCAACAACTGAACACCGTCATTGCTGGGCGAATCGTAAAATGGTATGTCAAAGAAGGTGATATCGTAAAGAAGGGAGATACTATTGCACAATTAGCCGAGATCAAAGATGCCTACCTCGACCCTCAATTACTAGACCGCACCAAAGAACAAATGGAAGCCAAGCAAGCATCTGTACTATCTTATAGCGATAAAGTAAAGGCTACAACTGAGCAAATGAAAGCTATCGAACAATCGCGAAGCCTAAAGCTAGAGCAACTACAAAATAAAATCAGACAAAACGAGCTCAAAATTATTAGCGACAGTATGGAAGTTGTCGCGGCAACCAACGACTACAAAATAGCCGATGCGCAATACAAACGCCAACTAGTAATGAGAGACAGCGGCCTTGCATCGCTGGTGCAGGTAGAGCAACGCAACCAATCCATGCAGAGTGCTTTGGCCAAAAAAATGAGTGCAGAAATTAAATTAAATAATACCCGCACAGACCTTACCAATGCCAAGATAGAACTCAACCAAACCCAACAAGAGTATATTGAAAAATATGCCAAAGCCCAAGGTGATAGAGCCGCCGCACAAAGTGAAATTGCCAGTGGCCAAGGTGAAATCGCCAAATTGCAAAACCAATATACCAACTATGTAATCCGCAATGGACAATATTTTTTAATTGCCCCACAAGATGGTCAAATCGTCAACGCCAACAAAGCAGGTATTAATGAAATAGTAAAAGAAGGAGAAACGCTACTAGAAATTGTACCCAAAAATATTGGCTTGGCAGTAGAAATATTTGTACAACCTGTAGATTTGCCTTTAATAGAAAAAGGGCAAAAAATCAACATGGTTTTTGATGGTTTTCCGGCTGTAGTATTTAGTGGATGGCCTTCAGCATCCATCGGGATGTTTAAGGGACAAATTGCCGCTATTGAAAATAGCGTCAGCGCCAACGGAATGTTCCGGGTATTAATTTCGCAGGTAGAGGATGAAAAACCTTGGCCTCCAACACTAAAAATAGGCACTGGAGTCAATGGTATCGCCTTGCTCAATGACGTATTTATTTGGTACGAACTATGGCGAAACATCAACGGCTTCCCGCCAGACTTTTATAAATCAAAAAGTGCTAAAACAAAAACTGATGCGCAAGCAAAAAAATAAATTCTACTTCCTATTCAGTTTTCTTGTCTGTACAGCAATCGGTGCTAAAGCCCAGTCTAGCGATACGGCCTTGGTACTGAATCAAACCGAATTTCTATCCATTGTCAGGCAATACCATCCTGTTATTCGCCAGGCAAGTATCGGTGTCGAAAAAACCAAAGCCAATCTGCTAGAAAGCAGGGGTGCATTTGACCCTAGCATTAGCGCAGACTATAGCACCAAAACATTTGAAGGCAAAGGCTATTATACCTATTTCAATCCCGAAATAGTGGTGCCAACCTGGTATGGCATTGACTTCAAAGCCGGCACCGAAAAGATAGAAGGCGACCGCGTGACCAGCGAAGCAACATTAGGCGCATCAAGTTATATCGGCGCAAAAATCGGTTTGCATCAATTGTTATTTGACAAAAGAAGGGCCACTGTGCAACAAGCCAAAAGCATGGTAAAGCTGAGTAAGGCCGAACAAGAATTAATCCTCAACGATCTGCTATTTGATGCTATTGCGGCTTATTGGCATTGGGTTCGCAGCTACGAAGTGTACCAAATTGTACAGGATGCCTTGGAGGTAAGCAAGGAGCGTTTTCGTTTTGTAAAAATAGAATACCAACAAGGCTCAAAGCCAGCGATAGACACTACCGAGGCGCTTACTCAATTACAAAATTTTGAATTGCTGGAGCAATCGACCAAACTCGATTGGCAAAATGCAGGTTTGATGCTCAGTAATTTCTTGTGGTTGCCCAATCAAAAAGCTATGGACTGGAACGAAAAAATTGTCCCTGCCGACAACCAACTGAATGAAGCTTATCCGAATGTCCCTGCGCTGAATAATCTACTCGAAACGGCCAACGAAAATCACCCAAAATTGCGCAGCCTCGATTTTAAAATAGACATTCTCGAGACCGAAAGAAGATTAAAAATGCAATCTTTTTTCCCAAAGTTTAGCGTGAGTGGCAATGCCCTCAATCGTGGTTTTGCCTTTGCCAATCCTACGGACAGACTATTGCTGGAAAACAACCACAAACTGGGCGTAGACCTTGCTGTACCGCTTTTTATGCGACAGGCAAGGGGCGCCTTTAAACAAGCAAAGCTCAAAATAGAAGAAACCAATCTACAGCAAGACCTTACTGCATTAGAGATCAACAATAAAATCAAAAGTTACTACAACGAGGTGTACAACCTTCAAAATCAAATCAACACTTTCGAAGATGCTTACAAAAATTTCAACCGATTGTATCAGGGCGAAGTCACAAGATTTACAAACGGCGAAAGCACCCTTTTTGTGATGAATGCCCGACAAAATAAAGTACTGGAAGTGGCCCAAAAATTAGTTGAACTCAAAGCAAAATGGCGCAAATCTTATGCAGCATTATTGTGGGCAGCAGCAGAATTGGATTAGTGCGACTATTAATTCCTTTTAAAAAAACATTGCCGTACCTTTAAAGACAATTTTAAAAAAACCAATGCTCAGCAACAACGACATCCTGAAAAAACTACGCGTAGCGCTTTCTCTTAAAAATGACGACATCATTGAAATACTAGCCTTAGTAGATTTTGAGATTTCGAAGGGTGCTTTGGGCGATTTGTTTCGGAATGAAGACCACCCAAGTTACAAGGCCGCCGGTGATCAGATTCTGCGCAATTTCCTCAACGGATTGATTATTTACAAAAGAGGGAAAAAGGAAGAAGCATAAAATAGCAATGCTCTGTTGCTGTTATTTTTTTTTATTTAGAGCAATAGTTTTACCTGTAAAAAAAATAGGAACCTTAAAAATTCAAGTTTCTTTTTTACCTTTATTGGTCTATAAAACTATATAACATACTAATACTACTATTCAAAACAGTCAATTTATCAATAACCAAGCAAGTGGTCCAAATTCATCTAATGCAATCCAAAACAACAATAAACTAAGTGTAACCAATTGCCGTGTTTACAACCCAACAACAACTGGCGCTCGTCAATTAGAAGTGCAAAACAATAACATCTTAACATCGGCGCAGTGTTGGTGGGGCGAGAGTGATACTACGGGTTTAATTAACCACAATAACATGTCAACAGGCTCTTCTTATACCCTCACTAATTGGGTAAAAGCAAATTGGAGTGTCAACAATGGTAGCCCTGTGGGTGCGGCTACCAGCTACCCCATCAGTGCTACTTTTACACTCAATACCGGTGCCGCATTGCCGGCCAGTTCTTTTGCTATGTTGCAAGGCAATTTTAGCGCTGGCTCAGGCAGCTTTAGCCCTACTACTGCCAATAATACTGCAGCCAACAAAATAACAAGTACATACACTCGCCCAAGTTCGGGCATTGCTACCCTTTGGGCTGTGGTAGATGCCGATAGCTTCAAAAGCAATTCGGATGCGCTAAGTGTAAAAGAATTAAACAATGTCAGCAGTAGTTTCAAAATATACCCCAACCCAAGTACAGGCTTACTTTTTGTAGCAGGTATTCAACAAAACACAGCAATGAAATTATTGGGAGTGCAAGGTAATTTGATCGAGCAAAAAGACCTTAATGCTGCTGATGCAACAATCAATTTGAGTCAATATCCGAATGGTATCTATTTATTGTTGCTTGAAAACAAACAAGGGCAAACAGAGCAATTCAAAATAGAGAAACAGTAATCTTAATTTTTTAATTAATCATCGTTAAAAAGCGCAAACAACTTAAAGGTGGTTTGCGTTTTTTTGAAGAAAGTAATACTTATCAATCTACCAGTCATAATTGTAATTTTCAAATATAAAATTTAATCAAAATAATCATAACAAATGTATTTGCAGTAGAACAACTTCACTATCGCAATTATTGATTTTATAGCCAATAATTTCTCTGAAAAATCAGTTGCCGATTCCTTATTTTTGAGCAATATTCAACTCTGTAATTTAAAACACAATTATATACAATGGCAGCAGCTGCAGCAGACGACAAACAAAAGGTATTAAAACTTGCCTTAGATAAGATTGAAAAGGACTTTGGTAAAGGTTCGGTGATGTTACTAGGCGACAAACAAAACGAAACAATTGATGTCATCAGTACGGGTTCTCTTGGCCTTGATGTGGCTTTGGGCGTTGGTGGTTTGCCTCGTGGCAGAGTAATTGAAATTTATGGCCCAGAATCTTCGGGTAAAACAACGATTGCCATTCATACCATTGCCGAAGCACAAAAGAAAGGCGGTATCTGCGCCATCATTGATGCGGAACATGCTTTTGATACAGGTTATGCTCGCAAGCTTGGTGTTGATGTTGACAATCTGATTATTTCTCAACCCGACTATGGCGAACAAGCTTTAGAAATTGCTGATCGTCTGATTTCTTCGGGCGCAGTAGATGTAGTGGTGGTGGACTCTGTAGCGGCATTGGTGCCTAAAAGTGAACTTGAAGGCGAAATGGGTGACAGCAAAATGGGTTTGCACGCACGATTGATGAGCCAAGCGCTTCGTAAATTGACAGCAACCATTTCTCGTACAGGATGTTGCTGTATTTTCATCAATCAGCTGCGCGAAAAAATCGGTGTGATGTTTGGTAATCCAGAAACGACAACCGGTGGTAATGCGCTTAAATTCTACGCTTCCGTGCGTTTGGACATTCGCCGTGTGAGCCAAATTAAAGATGGCGATGTGGCAACAGGTAATCGTACCCGTGTGAAGGTGGTGAAAAACAAAGTTTCTCCTCCTTTCCGCCAGGTAGAGTTTGACCTTGTATTCGGTGAGGGAGTTAGTAAAGTGGGCGAAATTATTGATATGGGCGTAGAGCTTTCTATCCTTAATAAAAGTGGCTCTTGGTTTAGCTATGGCGATACCAAAATTGGTCAGGGTCGTGATGCTGTAAAGAGCTTCTTAAATGACAACCCAGAAGTAGCCGCAGAAGTAGAAGGAAAAATCCGTGCTGCTTTACAAACAAAATAGTTTTTAACTCAAAGTTTAATAATGATAAAGCCCTTGCAATTGCAAGGGCTTTATTTATTGGCAAATGTGATCAAAAACGAATAAAGCCAACTGCGTTTAAGCAATTTCAAACTTACCGTTGGCCTTTCAACCAAAACTTTTAGTGAAATGATAATTGTTATTCAATTTTTGTGATTTTTTCTACTGTTATCATGTGGTCATTTTCATCACTGATTCTAAAGAAATAATGTCCATTTGCAAGATTTGAAAGGCTAACTGACTGTGGATTTTTCCCTTCAAAAATCACCCTGCCAATCACATCCGTTACCCTTACCATAATATTTACAGGAGACTCAATATAAACAACATCTTTAGACGGATTTGGATATATTTTCAACATAGATTTCGAAACAACATTATTGATAGTATTAGTCTTCAAAATGGCAACTGTATCAGAATTATTCAAACAACCATTTTCGTCAGTCACTTCAACAAAATAATCACCACTAAGCTTAGTGACAATTGATCGTGAATTTGCGCCAACAATTATTTTATTATTAAAATACCATTGGTAATATCTGTAGCCTGCAGCAACCTCCAAAATAGGATCTAAATTTGTAATTACAGGTTTTAGAGGCTTAGGATAAGTGCTTACAAGTGCAATGTTGGTGGTATCGATACAACCATAATTATTGGTAACCCTTACCGAATAACTTCCAGGCAATATAGCATTCTTAAGATTTTCCTTCAATGTTGACGGTGTCAAGAACACATTATCTTTCATCCATTCAAAAGTGTAAGAAACAAAACCAGGGCTACAAGTCATCAGAGCAGAACCTTCTTCGCAGATAGTGATTGCGGTTGGAGATAATATTGGCGGCTTGGTTGAGTCCATATATACGGTAACTTCTGCCCTGTTTTTACAACCAAAGGCACTAGCAACAGTTACACCCCATTTACCTGCTTTGTTTGCAGCAACGGTATCAAAAATTCTTCCTGTTAGTGCAACACCAGAGGTATCCCATTGCCAACTTGCGGCAGTAGCAGAATTGGCTTTTATAGTTACGGACAAATTTTTACAGAAAATAAATCCATAAGGTGAAAGAGAGCTGATACTAACAAGTGGCGTAGGATTAACAATTACTGTAATTGTTGCCCGTGGACCCTCGCATCCGAAAGTGTTAGTTTGGCTTACATAATAATCTGTAGTATCAATAGCAACGGTGCTCGGTATGGGAGCAGCGGTGCTACCTGTACCTCCACTAGAAACGGTGTACCATTTCAAACTTGTACCTACAGCGGTCAATGCTGTTGCTGGAACGCCAATACACAAATTCACCGGTGTACTTACTACTGGAGGAAGCGGCAAAGGATTAACAGTGAAATTTACAGTCCGAATACATCCATTTGAATTTTTATAGGTGATGATGGAACTACCTGCACTAATGGCCGTTACCAATCCCGATGCAGTAACCTTTGCTACGGATGTATCAGAAGAGGTCCAAGGCGCAGTAGCATCTGGACTTGCCGAACCTGTTAATGTTGAACTTTGGCCAACACAAACACTTAATGTACCGCTTATGGTGGGTAATGGATTTACGGTAAATGTTGCTGTTTGGGTACAACCATTTGAGTTTCGGTAGGTAATTATTGTTGTGCCACCGGCAACCCCTGTTACCACGCCGCTATTCGAAACTGTAGCTACAGAGGTGTTAGAAGAAGTCCATGGAGTGGTAGAATGTGCTGTTGCCGAACCTGTAAGTGTTGATGTTTGTCCGACACAAGCAATAAGTGTTCCTGTGATTGTCGGCAATGAATTAACAGTAAAGGTTATAGATTGAGTACAATTGTTAGAATTACGATATGTAATCATTGCCGTACCCGCACTCACACCAGTTACCAATCCTGTTGAAGAAACTGTTGCTACAGCGGTATTTGATGAAGTCCAAGGTGTAGTGGCATGAGGTGAAGCAGAGCCACTTAATGCCGAACTTTGACCCACACAAGCATTTAGTGTACCGCTGATGGTGGGTAGCGGATTTACAGTAAAAGTTGCTGTTTGAGTACAACCATTTGCATTTCGGTAGGTAATTATTGATGTGCCACCTGAAACACCTGTTACCACACCTGTGCTAGACACTGTAGCTACAGAAGTGTTCGAAGAAGTCCAAGGGGTAGTAGGATGTGCTGTTGCCGAACCGGAAAGTGTTGAGGTTTGTCCTACACAGGTAACGAGTGTACCAGTGATTGTCGGCAATGAATTAACCGTAAAGGTTACAGATTGAGTACAGTTATTCGTATTACGATAAGTAATCGTAACCGTACCCGCACTCACACCAGTTACCAATCCCGTTGAAGAAACTGTTGCTACAGCAGTGTTTGATGAAGTCCAAGGTGTAGTGCCATGAGGTGAAGCAGAACCAGTAAGTAATGATGTAGAACCAACGCAGGTATTTAAAACGCCCGTAATGGTTGGCAATGGATTAACTGTTACGTTTACAGGTGCGGAAGTAGCGGAACAGCCCAAACTGTTTATAACGGTCATAGAGTAAGTACCAGAGCTTTTTACGGTCAAACTGCTATTGGTATCAGTAGCAGAGGATGACCATAGATAAGTATATTTAAAAGCTCCAATTGGGGTGTATCTAAATGAAACGCCAGTAGAATAACCAGTAGGATAGCTAAACATTCCTGTAATAACGCTGCCGTTAGGCGCCCAGCCTGTACCTAAATTAGTCACCGGGCTACCACCACTTAAGGATGACAAAGTAACAGGGGAGGCCGTATTATCACCCAAGCCTAAAATATAACTCAAAGATTGACCATATCCCGTAATATCATTCAGGAATGAAGAACCTTCCGATTTCACAGTTACTCCAACTAATAGATTGGTACCTGTGAATAAATATGGTCCGCTATAACCACCTCCAGCACTTGAACCGTTAGATAATGTGGTGGCAGTGGTAGTACCAATTACACCAAGCCTGCTAATACCTTTACAAATCAGATTGAAGCGGTCCATCCAAGCTCCAGTTCTTCCTTCATACCCAACTGCTGCGAATCCGTTTGGACAGTCACAAGTATAGATGGTGCCCGATGCTGATGGCGCATTAAAGAACGGAGTATTGCCAAAATTGGTGAATACAGAAGCGCTACCATTTAGAATTACCGAGTCTCCGATACAAAATGTAGTAGCAGTTAAAGGTGTAGCGGTAACGCTAACTGGTTTTGGATTTACAGTTACATTGATGGCTGTGCGTGGTGTGCTTTCACAACCAAAACTATTGGTTTGAGTAACATAATAAGTTGTAATACCAGGTGTAGTAGTTACTGGTGTGGGCGCTGTGGTTGCCCCTGTACCACCACTTGCTGCAGTGTACCACTTTATACTTGTGCCTGTGGCCGAAAGACTAGTTGCCGATGCATCTTGGCAATAAGTAACTGATGTCGCAGTCGATGGAGCTGAAGGCAATGCACTTACAGTAAATGTCGCAGTAGCCGTACAACCAGTGTTAATCATATAAGTAATGGTAACACTCCCCGCACTGATACCTGTTACTACTCCGGTGCTTGAAACTGTTGCAATGGCATTATTAGAGGATGACCAGGGCGTAGTAGGATGAGCCGTTGCAGTACCAGACAAACTAGAGGTTTTACCTACACAAGCATTCAAAGTACCACTGATAGTAGGCGCTGGATTAACAATCACATTAACCGCAGGAGAAGTTGCAGAACATCCAAGGCTATTGGTAACAGTAAGCGTATAGCTTCCAGAAGACTTTACTATGACATTATTGTTAGTGTCGGATGCAGGTGCAGAAGACCAAGAATAAGTGTATTTGTAGGCGCCAATTGGAGTATATCTTAAAGATACTCCTGATGAATAAAGAGTTGGATAAGCAAACATTCCCGAAGCCACAGTACCGCTTGGCGTAAATATATTGCCCATACTCGTAGTAGGATTAATGCTTGAAACAGGACTAAGTACACTTGGCGTTAAAGAGTTATCGCCGAGAGCGGTGATATAGGATTGATTTTGCCCATAAGCAGAAACTTCACCAAAATAACCACCACTCCAACTTTCATTTCTTGCATTTAATCCTACTAACATTCTAGTGCCTGGAAATGTAAATGGACCGTAAGCATTTGGACCAGAGGCAGCACCATTAAAACTTGTAATGGTTGTCGTTGAGCCCAAAACACCAAAACGGTCAATAGGTTTACAGATTAAGGCAAAACGATCAAGCAATCCACCACTATTTCCTTGATACCCTACAACTATTGAACCATTGGGGCAATCGCAGACGTAAGGAGAACCAGATGCACTAGCTCCTTGCAGATAAGAGGTACTACCAAAACCATTAAATACTCTTGAATTTGCAGTAAGTATTACAGAATCTCCAGCACAAAAAGTAAGTAAACCTGAACTAATTATTGATACAGAATCTGGTTTCGGATTGATGGCAACCCTTACCAATTTTCTTTTGCTTTCGCAGCCAGTAGTTGTATTGGTTTGTGTTACATAATAATTAGTAATGCCAAGCGTGGCGGAACTTGGGGTAACAGAAGTAACAAAAGTACCACCTGTAGGCGCATTGTACCATTTCAAACTAGTACCAGAAGCCGATATAGCACTTGTAACAGCGTTATGACAATAACTTATGCTAGAGGAAACTACCGGGGTGTCGGGCAATAAGTGAGGCGCTATAGTAAGATATAAAGTGTCTCTGACAGTAGAACAAACGGAAGATGAATTAATACCAATAGCTCTGTAGGTCCGCACTGTATCATCAACTGTAATGGTATTTGAAGTGCCAGCAGTAGTAGCTAATCCTGTAGTCGGAGTCCAACTATTCCAATTATAACTTCCTCCATTCTCGATGGTAATAGGTAAAACCGATCCCGAACAAACCCGAATGGTATCACCAGAATTATAAGTGACTCCATTATATTTCCAATTGGGTTTGATTTCTGTAAAAGCACTGTCTATGTCTTCTTGTTTCAAAATATAGGTATAAGCAACAGTAGTACTATCACCAACTTTTAGTGTATCAACATCAAATACAATACCAATACACTGGTTGTTACTACTCGCACCTCCAGAATATGCATACCCAAAACTACTGCCGTCATAAATACTTTTAGCAGATACAGCAGAAGGCCAAGTGCTAGTAAATCTAAAAACTTTCGCCCTACAATCTTTAGATCCCAAGCCCAGATAGCTATTGGTAGATGAACCACGAGCTATTACTAATGTTTTATTATCAATGTTAGGATTTTGAAATTTAATAGTGTCTTTTGTTGTAATCGTTGAACCAGAAGTATTACCACCATCATTATCTGGGTTAACCATTTGCAAGTAATGAACATTGAGTAAGTCACTGGCACCCATATTGCGCAAGGTGATATTAGCTACAAAATAAAGTGCATTAGAATCAAAATAAATATCCTTTTTTATACGCAGATTTCCAATGTCGCCTTGCCAAATAGCGTGCCTTACGCTTCCAACAAGAGTATTACTCAAATTTCCGCCAGTAACACCACCAGGAAAGGTAGTGCCGCCAGTACTATTTCTATCAACAAAATAATTTGAAGAATTAACTGTGACTCCCCACGCTTGGTAAGGTGCTTGGGGTAAAAAATAATCTCCAAAATAGGCAGGACTACCAACAGTCCAGCCATCTCTCGCCGGATCAGCAACAAACCCAAGGATTGTCATTGAACCCGAAATAACATAAGAGCGGCTATGATAGCCTGCTGGCGAGTTTACTGAAGTGCCATAAGTACCATTTGGTGCAACACCAACCTCTACATATCTTCCCTAGAGGAAGTTGTTGCCAGAAACTAATTGCGCAAAAGTAACTCCTGAAAAAAAAGAGGATACAACAAAGGCGGCTATCAAACAGAAAGCCCAATTTGTAAATAATTTTAATTTCATAAAAGATAGTTAATTATTTTCAAAGGTATATATTTATATAATATTCAACAACAGCAAAGCATTATTTAGGAAAAAATAATTTAATCATAAAATTACATATTTATTTTCTATTTTAAATACTGAATTTTAATACTTTTAAATTAAAATATTTTACTCTTAAATTATTTTCAGCAAAAAAAAATCCTCTGGAAAACCAGAGGATAAAAATACTTTCAATAGGTATCAAGGAGTACTTATATCAATTTCCGCACATTTTTCGAGTGTCAAATTTCTCTTTTATTATAATTGAAATTTGAGTGCTTCGCTCGTTTGCTTCATTAAAATTCTTGATCACATCGCTCAAACTAACAAAATTTCCAACATAGCATTTTACATTTTAGATGAAACAAGATTTTTACATCTTTTCGGGCAAATCAATACCGAGCATATTCATGGCACTGCGCATCGTCCGTGCAATCATCAATATCATCATCAATCGCAATTGCTTTTTCTCCTCATTTTCTGCTTTAGAAATACTGTGTTGATCATAAAAAGTATTAAATAATTGTGCCAAACGGAAAGCATAATTACAAATGATTGATGGACTCATTTCTACAGCAGCACTATTCACGATTTCGGGATATTGCTCCAAAGCCACCAAAATATCCTTTTCGGATTTGGATAAGGGCTCTGTAAACTCAAAACCTTTAAAGGTGGTCGTTTCAGGCATTAATGCGATTTGCTCTTTGCGCAAAATGGAGCAGATACGGGCATGTGCGTATTGAATAAAAGTGGCTGTAAAACCATGTAAATCTATTGACTCTTTGGGGTCGAATATCATTCGCTTTTTGGGGTCAACGCGCAAAAGATAAAACTTCAAAGCCCCCATCCCTATTGTATTGTACAAACGCTGCAATTCTTCTTCGCTGAATCCATCTGCTTTACCGGCCTGTTCGGTCTGCTCCTGTGCAATGCGCACCATTTCATCCATCATATCGTCTGCATCCACCACAGTACCTTCACGGCTTTTCATTTTACCGGTAGGCAATTCTACCATGCCATAAGAAAGGTGATAAATGCCATCTGCACAAGGTTCTCCCAGCTTTTTAAGGATAAGCTTGAGCACCTGCATATGATAATTTTGTTCGTCTGCTATCACATATACTGATTGGTCCAGCCCAAAATCATTATACTTCAGCACCGCTGTGCCAATGTCCTGAGTCATGTACACCGAAGTACCATCACCACGCAACAATAATTTCTGATCCAAGCCATCTTCGGTCAAATCTATCCAGACTGAATTATCTTCTTTGCGGAACAACACGCCCTTCTCCAAACCTTTTTCCACAATGCTTTTGCCCAGCAAATAAGTATTGCTCTCGTAATACATTTTGTCAAAATCGACACCCAGCTTTTTGTAGCTCACTTCAAAACCTTCGTACACCCAGCCATTCATTCGCTGCCAAAGGCTATACACTTCTTCATCACCGGCTTCCCATTGACGCAACATTTGCTGTGCCTCTTGCATAATAGGCGCATCTTTTTCTGCTTGTTTGGCATCTACCCCACTTGTGATCAACTCTGCCATTTCTTCTTTGTAAACGTCATTAAACTTCACATAATAATCCCCTACCAAATGGTCGCCTTTGATACCTGTACTCTCTGGTGTGGCGCCGTTGGCATAACGTTTCCAAGCAACCATTGATTTGCAAATATGAATACCACGGTCGTTGATAAGATTGGCTTTCACCACATCATTACCAGCAGTTTTCAAAATATTACCCAAGGCGTAGCCCAAAAAAATGTTACGCAGATGCCCAAAGTGCAGAGGTTTGTTGGTATTGGGCGAAGAATACTCCACCATCACTTTTTTGTTGGTTGTATGCTGCTGACCAAATGACTGATTGTGCCAGTTCTCTTGCAACATTGACACAAAAAAATCATCTTTTACACTCAGATTCAAAAAACCACTCACTACCTGATAGGCGCTAAACAAAACACTATCTTGCGTTACCAAATATTCGCCCATTTGCTTGCCCAATTCATCAGGCTTGCAGCGCAACATTTTGACAAAAGGAAATAAGACAACGGTGTAATCACCTGTAAATTCAACTTTGGTTTCGTTGACATTCACCATATCGACAGTGAATGTTTGTTGGGGATATAAATATTGCAAAGCCTCTACTGCGGCTTCTTTGATCAATAAGGTAAGCATCGGGGATTCTATTAAAATGTGTGCGAAAATAAGCTTTTTCAGTTGCTCACTGACCTTATCATCTAAACTTAGAGAGGTACGCGCTCATAATCGTTGAGTTTGTCTAACTCCAGCAGGGTTTCTGTACACTGAAAATAAGGCACAAGGCAAGTTCAAGTATATTTAATTGAGAAATCCTGAATAAGTTTTGCCCGAGTGCAAATGATTATTATTTACTTAACCATTATACCGCGGATGAAATTGTTCTAAAGTGTTGCGCAAATATCCTTTATCAAGGTGTGTGTAAATTTCGGTTGTTGTAATACTTTTATGACCCATCATTTCTTGTACTGCCCTAAGGTCGGCCCCTGCCGAAACCAAATGTGTGGCAAAGGAATGCCTTAATGTATGTGGGTGAATATTCTTTTTAATACCCGCTTTGGCTGCAAGATCTTTAATAATCATAAATATCATCACACGGCTCAATGCTGCGCCCCTTTTGTTGAGAAAGAGAATATCAGAATATTTTTCTTGTACGCTTATGTGGTTTCGAATATGCTCTCTGTATAGTTTGATTTGCTTTATCGCCTCATTACCGATGGGCACGAGACGTTCTTTATTTCCTTTGCCAGTAACCCTTATAAAATCGATATCTAAAAACAAACCAGATATACTTAAAGAAATTAATTCAGAAACCCTCAGTCCGCAACTGTACATTGTTTCTAATATTGCTCTGTTTCGCTGACCTTCGGGCTTGCTTTGGTCAATGGCGGCTAACATCAAATCTATCTCTTCAATAGATAACACCACAGGCAATGGCCTAGTAAGCTTAGGAGCTTCCAGCAATTCAGTAGGATCATCGCCAATGATTTGCTCCAATAGCAAAAATTTATAAAATGACTTGATGCCGCTTAATACCCTGGCTTGGGAATTAGCACTTAAATCAAGCTCAGTAACATATTGCACAAAGGATTGTAAATCTTTGAGGCTAACTTCATTGATATTGATATTCTTCTCCTCCAAAAAATTCAAAAGCAATGCTACATCGTGCAGATAGGCCGAAACGGTGTTGTCCGACATTGAACGTTCTAATGTCAGGTAAGTCTTAAAGCCTTTGAGGAAAATTGCTGACAATGATTGATATAATTTAATAGCTAAGTGTAAAGCAGCAAGATACCGCAACAGAAATTAATGGCCAGGGTTGGGCACTTGGGTTGCTTTGCTTTCGGGCACCGGTATCGGATCTAAAATACCAAAATGTCTTTGGTCAATGGTATCCACGGCAGCCTTTCGTTTCAATTGCTCACCCACCACAGTTTTGATTGTTTTACCAGCCATCTGAAGTATGTTATTCTTTTTCCTGATGCGGGCAAGGTTGCGAGCGATAATCAAAAGCAGTAAACAAATGATGACCCCAAAAACGATGATAGAATTATAGATGTTGGTCATATCTCTGTCGCTAAACCCCAACTTGGCACCCTGACTGCGCATCCTTGCCAAAATATAAAATGGATACACTTTATCGCGGATAAACAAAAAGGCAATTACTGTGGCAATACCCAACCAACTTAAAGCCTCGAAGGCCACCAATACTAGACTATTCAAAACCCTAGTGGCTATTGGCTTGCGCAAGGAAACCGCTAGCGGATCCAATAAAGCAAGCTGGGCATTAATCATTTCCTTCTCTTCTTTGAATTCTCGTAAAAGGTCTTCTTGTAATTTTGAGTTTTCCATTGTTTGACGCAAGGTGAATGGGGCAAAAATAAACATCCCATTGATTAAAAAAAGATGGTGTGGGTAAATAAGAGTCTGAGGAACGAATTTTGCTACATTTGAACTTAAATATTACAAAAAATGGATTTAAGCAACAGACGCGAAAGCAGCAATATTGAAGACGGAACCAATGGCGGCGGGGGCGGCAGAAAACTATTGGGTGGTGGTATTGGCATTTTGCTAGTTATTGTTATCTCTTTAATCACTGGTAAAAACCCGATGACCCTAATGAATCAATTGCAGGATGTAGGAGTAGGAACAGAACAAGGAGTATGCAACAATGATGAAAGTAAAAATGAAGAATTGAAAAAATTTGCCCGTCAAATTGTGGCTTCAACAGAAGATGTTTGGGCGCAGGAGTTTCAGAAAATGGGACAGCAATACCCAGCACCAATTTTAAAATATTTTTGTGGCGAAACCGAAACAGCCTGTGGTATGGGTTCGGCAGCCATGGGGCCTTTTTACTGTCCTGCCGACAATAAAGCCTATATCGATTTGGCCTTTTATAGCGAACTGAAAAACAAATTTAATGCACCTGGCGATTTTGCAATGGCCTATGTCATTGCCCACGAAGTAGGCCATCATATTCAAAATGTGTTAGGCATTTCTGAAAAAGCAGAACGCTCAAAGCGAGGCCTTAGCAAAGCTGAAGCCAATGCAATTTCTGTTCGTATTGAATTACAAGCTGATTTCTTGGCTGGTGTTTGGGCGCATTATGCCCAAAAAGACCAAAAAATTCTGCAAGAGGGCGACATCGAAGAAGCATTGAATGCAGCACACGCCATTGGCGATGATAACTTACAAAAGCAAGCCCAAGGTTATATAGTACCCGATGCTTTTACCCACGGTACTTCGGCACAAAGAATGTATTGGTTCAAAAAAGGTTTTGAAACAGGCGATATCAATCAAGGCAATACGTTTCAGGCTTCGGAGCTGTAATTTGTTTTTACCTCAAAAAGCACAAAACTTTTCCAACGAAGGAGAAGACTCTGCATTACGGACAAACCTTTTTACCTGTTATTTATTAAACAAGTTCATAGTATTTGACAACCCTACCGCAGCAAAGCTTTCGATCATTTGGCAACTTTTGAGAATTTTATCCTTGACTATAGGCATCTCGGTGGGTGTCCAGCGGCCCAGCACAAATTCTACT
>Ga0209368_1000423_pt1 | contig 39054 bp, 32 predicted proteins | sample EBPBio242008_DNA_FD_185862 | JGI IMG/M metagenome (GOLD analysis project Ga0209368, IMG submission 185862) | Wastewater treatment Type I Accumulibacter community from EBPR Bioreactor in Madison, WI, USA - Reactor 1_4/24/2008_ DNA (SPAdes)... | ecosystem: Engineered > Bioreactor > EBPR >...
GATCAACCCGTGGTGGCGCGGACCGTCGCTGCCTTTGCGGGCCTGGCCGATCACGTCGTCCTGGTGATCCACCCCGATGACCGCGCGCGGGCCGAAGGGCTGGCGCTGGACGTTGCGCTTGTGGAGGGTGGCGCGACGCGGGATGCCTCGGTCCGGGCCGCGCTGGAGGCGCTGGCGGGGCAAGGCATAGACCGGGTGCTGATCCATGATGGTGCGCGGCCCTTCGTGACGCCGGCGGTGATCGGGCGGGTTCTTTCCGCGCTGGAAGCTGCGCCGGGCGCGGCCCCTGCCCTTCCGGTCACGGATGCGCTGTGGCGCGGCGCGGGCGGTTCGGTGGCCGGCACGCAGGACCGCGCCGGCCTGTGGCGGGCGCAGACGCCGCAGGGCTTTCGCTTTGACGACATCCTGGCCGCGCACCGCGCCCATCCCGGCGGGGCGGCCGATGATGTGGAGGTGGCGCGGGCGGCGGGGCTTGACGTGGTGATCGTCGAGGGCGACGAGGACAACCTGAAGATCACGCTGCCCGGCGATTTTGCCCGCGGCGAGCGGTTGCTGAAAGGGTCGCGCATGGATGTGCGGGTGGGGAACGGCTTTGACGTGCATGCTTTCACCGAAGGCGATCACGTCTGGCTGTGCGGCGTGAAGGTGCCGCACGGGCGCGGCCTTCTGGGCCATTCCGATGCCGATGTGGGAATGCACGCCCTGACCGACGCGATCTATGGCGCTTTGGCCGAGGGCGACATCGGCCGCCACTTCCCGCCAAGCGACCCACAGTGGAAGGGCGCGGAAAGCCATATCTTCCTGTCCCATGCCATTGGCCTTGCGACCTCGCGCGGGTTCCGGCTGGCCAATGCCGATGTGACGCTGATCTGCGAGCGGCCCAAGATCGGCCCTCATGCCGCCGCCATGCAGGCGCGGCTGGCCGAGATTCTGGGCGTGGCGCCGGACCGGGTGAGCGTGAAGGCCACCACCTCGGAACGGCTGGGGTTCACGGGGCGCGAGGAGGGCATCGCCGCCATCGCCACCGCCACGCTGGTGGCGGAATGAGCCGGCTGGTCGCCACCTTCTTCGGCATCGGCCACCTGCGGCCCGCGCCCGGCACCTGGGGCTCGCTAGCTGCGATCCTGCTGGCCTGGGCGGTGGACCGCTACCTTGGCTTCGTCGCGCTGGTGGTTCTGACCGTTGCCGTCACCGCGCTTGGCTTCTGGGCCTGTGCGCAGGAGTTGCGGGACCGTCCCGGCGCCGACCCCGGCGAGATCGTCGTTGACGAGGTGGCGGGGCAATGGCTGGCCTTCCTGTTCCCCGCCGGGGCGTTCTTCGTGCGGGGGTGGGAGGGCTGGCTGCCCTGGCCCGCGCCGGTGGCGGCCTTCCTGTTCTTCCGCCTGTTCGACATCTGGAAGCCCTGGCTCGTGGGCCGCGCGGACCGTCGCGGCGATGCGGCTGGCGTGATGCTGGATGACCTGTGGGCCGGGCTTTTCGCGGGCCTCGCCTCGATCGCTGCGGCGGCGCTGTATCACATCGTGCTGTTCCGATGACGCCCGCGGCTCTTCTGGACCTGGCCCGTTCGAAGGGCGCGAAGATCGCCACGGCGGAAAGCTGCACCGGCGGCATGATCGGTGCGGCGCTGACGGATGTGGCCGGTTCCTCGGATGTGTTCGACCGGGGCTTCATCACCTATTCCAACGCGGCCAAGGTCGAGATGCTGGGCGTCTTGCCCGGAACGCTGGCCGCCCACGGCGCGGTAAGCGAGGAGGTCGCGCGCGAGATGGCGGCGGGGGCGCTGGCACGGTCTGCGGCGACGGTGGCGGTTTCGGTCACCGGCATCGCCGGGCCAGGCGGCAGCGAGTTCAAGCCCGAGGGCCGCGTGTGCTTTGGCCTTGCGACCGCGGGCGGAACGCGAACCGAGACAGTGGAGTTTGGCGCCATCGGCCGCGCCGAAGTGCGCCGCGCCACCGTGGCCCATGCGCTGTCCCTTCTCGCGGCGGCGCTGGCCTAGACCTCGCCCGTATTCGACAGAAGTACGGCGATGGGCCGCCCGCCGGGGAAAAGCGCCAGCACCACCAGCACGATCGAGGTCAGCGGCACGGCCAGAACCGCGCCGGGCAGGCCCCAGACCATTGTCCAGTAGACCAGCCCGATCAGCACGACCAGGGGGCTGAGATTGACCTTCTGGCCGGTCAGGCGCGGATCGATGATGTTGCCGATGACCGCCTGCAGGGCAATAAGCGCGACGGCCAGCGTGATCACTTCAGGCAGGCTCGCCCCCTGGCCGACGAAGGCCAGGATCGGCAGGATGATGGCGACCCAGGTGCCGAGATAAGGGATGTAGTTCACCAGGCCCGTGACGATGGCCCAGAACCCCGCCATCTCGACCCCCATCAGCTTCAGCGGCACATAGCACAATATGCCCAGCATGATGTTGATTGCCGTCTTGATGACGAGATAGCCGCCGATGCGTTCGTTCGCCTCGGCGCCAAGCGTCAGGGCGCGGTCCAGCCCCGGCCGGCTTTTGAACGCCATGTGGACGCGTTTCACCAGGCTGTCACGCTCGACCATCAGGAAGCCCGTGTACAGCGCCACCCCGATCAGCATGCCGCCCAGGCTGCCTGCCGCGCCAAGCGTGGCCATGGCGAGCGAACGGACGTCCAGATAGCCGGCCAGCAGGCCGGACAGGTCGGCCCCGGTCATTTCCTCGATGCCGAGTCTTGTGTCCAGGTCCACCAGCAGCGCCTGGTAGTTGGTGGTCCAGAGCGGCAGGTTGGCCGCTACCTGTACGACGGCAAGCCGGATCTGGAAGAAGATCAGCGCGATGAACAGAAGGAACACGGCCAGCAGCAGCGTGTGGCGCACCCATGCCGGAAGGCGGCCCAGCCCCGGTGTGCGCGCCATGCGGTCGGCCAGCGTGCCCAGGATGAAGACCGCCACCACGGCAAAGGCCAGCGGCATCAGGATCGACCGGCCGACCGACAGGATCAGCGTGACCAGCACGGCGCTGCCAAGGGCGTAGAACAATGCGGCGGCGGGCGTGGTGCGGTCGTCGCTCATGATGTCCTCGTGTCCTGGCCCCCGAGGCTTAGGGCGCGGCGGAGGCGCGGACAAGTGTTGCGCGGCCGGTCAGGGGAAAAGTTCGAGAAACCGCAACATCTCGGTCGTGGCTGGAAGGCGGGCCTCCACCTGCCCCTCGCGCATGGCCCGGCGGCCACCGGGCCAGGCGTGGCCGCCCCCCTCGACGGTGATCAGCCGCAGCGCCAGCCTGCCCTGCGGCGTGTGGTAATCGTCCACCCGAACGGCGCTGCCCGCGTCCGGATCGTCGATGCGTGCCTGGGCATGCACCACCGGCCCCCAGGGTGCAAGGAAGGCATCGCGCACCTCGGCGACCGCGGCGAAATCGGTCTGAGTCAGCCCCTCATCCCCCCGGCCACCCTTGTAGGGAACCCGGGTATCGGCGGTGCCATGGATGATGAGCAGCGGCACCTTGCCCGTGACCGGCACATGGGCGGCATCCATCGTGCCCGCGACGGCCACCACCGCCGTCAGCCGGTCCGGCCGGGCGGCGGCCCAGGTTTCGGCCATGATGGCCCCGTTCGACATTCCGGCGGCATAGATGCGGTTGCCGTCCAGACCGAAGCGCGCCACGGCATCGTCCACCACGGCATCCAGGAAGGCCAGGTCGTCCACGCCCTTGCGCGCTGCGGCACCACAGCAGTAGCCGCCGTTCCAGGTGGGCAGGTTCCCCGTCCCGCGCGGATAGGCCACGGCATAGCCTTCGGAGAGCGCCGCTGCACTGATGCCGGTGTTCCGGGCCATCTGGTCGGGCGAGCCGCCGCCGCCATGCAACACCACGATCAGCGGCGCCCCCGCCGGCTCGGCGGGCAGGTCGATGTTGTAGCTGCGCCCGTCCAGCTCGACCGTCTCGGCGGCGGCGGGCAGCGACAGGGCAAGAAGGAAGATCAGAAAGCGCATTGCGGACCCTTCAGGCATGTCCGCATGCTACGCGCGCCGCGCGGGGTTCCGTCGCTTCAGCTTCGCTTGCCGTACAGATCCTCGGCCCGTTTCTCGAAGGCGCGCACCACGCGCTGCATCGCCTCGTTGAACACCACACCGATGATCCCCTGCAGGATGGCGTTGCGGAATTCGAAATCGACGTGGAACTCGACCTCGCAGCCGCCCTCGGGCCGGTCGGCAAAGGCCCAGTGCGATTTCATGTGCTTGAACGGCCCGTCGATGTAGATCGTCTCGATCCGCTTCTGCGCCGGAAGCAGCGTCACCCGGCTGCCGAAGCGTTCGCGGAACACCTTGAAGCTGATCACCAGATCAGCCTCCATCACCTCGCCGCCGTCAATCGGCGTGCGCGAGCGGATGCGGGCGGCCGAGTTCCACGGCAGGAACTCGGGATAGCGCGCCACATCGGCCACCAGATCGTACATCTGCTGGGCGCTGTAGGGCATGACCCGGTTTTCATGATGGCTGGGCATGGGGCGCATCCGGTCGGCGTGACTTGCCTGCCGGTATTGGTTAGGACTGGGGCGGAAATCAAGGGGACCCCATGACGCAAAGACCCTATGTCATCGACCAGATGATCAGCGCCAAGCAGATCGCGGCACGGGTCGAAGAGCTGGCGCGCGAAATCACGGCCTTCTATCGCGGCACCGACAAGCTGGTCGTGGTGGGCCTTTTGCGCGGGTCCTTCGTCTTCATCGCCGACCTCGTGCGCGAGATCGACCTGCCGGTCGAGGTGGATTTCCTCGAAGCCTCGTCCTACGGCAATGCCATGCAGTCGAGCCGCGAGGTGCGCATCCTGAAGGACCTGCGCGGCGAGATCGGCGGGCGCGACGTGCTGGTGGTCGAGGACATCGTGGACACGGGCTTCACCCTGTCCCATGTGAAGAACCTGCTCCTGTCGCGCCAGCCGCACCGGCTGGAGGTCTGCGCGCTTTTGGACAAGCCGTCGCGGCGCGAGGTGCCGATCCGGGCATCCTGGACGGGTTTCGAGATTCCCGACGAATTTGTCGTGGGTTACGGCATCGACTTCGCGCAGCGCAACAGGAACCTGCCCTTTATCGGCAAGGTCCGCTTCACGGAATAGCGGCGTGGGCTGGTTCCTTCGCATGTCGCGGTGGGCGCGCAATCCGCCTTCAGCGAAGATGGCCACCGTGATCTTGATCGTCGTGCTTCTGTGCCTGTCGCTTGTGGCGGTCGAGCATTTCTGGGGCTGGCCTGACTGGCTGACGGTGAACCGCGTGCCGCGCCGGATTCCTTCCTGATCCGCGATCCCGGTTTCCTTCCGAACGGCCAAGCCCTAGGCTGTGCAGGCAAGCATTCCACGAGGTTTCCGCATGTCCCGCCTGCTTCGCTTCGTTCTCATTGTCGGAATCCTCGCCCTGGTCGCGCTTTGGTGGTTCGCCCGGCCGAACCCGATCCCCGAAGCGCGGCTTGCCGGCCTGACCGGCGAGGTGCGGCGGGGCGAGATGGTCTTCTGGGCGACGGGCTGCGCCTCGTGCCACATGGCTGACGGCGCCAAGGGCGAAGACCAGCTGGTACTGAAGGGCGGCCAACGCTTTGTCACCCAGTTCGGCACCTTCGTGGCGCCCAACATCTCGAACGATCCCGATCACGGCATCGGCGCTTGGTCCACGGCCGACCTCGCCTCGGCGCTGATGCATGGCGTGGGGCGCGGGGGCGAGCATCTTTATCCCGCCCTGCCTTATGCCAGCTACAACAAGATGACGCTGCAGGACGTGGCAGACCTGCGCACCTATCTTGCCACCCTGCCCGCGGATCCGACGCCGTCGCAGCCGCATGAGCTGGCCTTCCCGTTCAACATCCGCGGCACGCTTGGCATCTGGAAGCTGTTCAATGTTTCCACCGCCTGGGCCGTGGCCGACCCGCTGACCCCGCAGGAAACCCGCGGGCGCTATCTGGTCGAGGCGCAGGCGCATTGCGGCGAGTGCCACACGCCGCGCAACATCATGGGCGGGATGGACCGGTCGCTGTGGCTGGCCGGCGCGCCCAATCCCGATGGCAAGGGCCGCACGCCAAACATCACGCCGGGCAAGCTGACCTGGTCCGAAGACGAGATCGTGGAATACCTGACCTCGGGCTTCACCCCGGACTTCGATTCGGTTGGCGGCCACATGGCCCATGTGGTGGACAACATGGCCCGACTGCCTGAAGCCGACCGTCGCGCCATTGCCGCCTATCTGAAGAAGGTTCCGCCCCAGCCATGATCACGCTCATCGGCCAGTATGACAGCCCCTTCGTGCGCCGCGTGGGCATTGCGCTGCGGCTTTACGGCATGCCATTCGAGCATCGCCCCTGGTCGGTCTTCGGCGATGCCGAGAAGATTCGGCCGCTGAACCCGCTGGTGCGGGTTCCGACACTGATCCTGCCCGATGGTGCGGTGCTGACCGACAGTCACCTGATCCTCGACTGGCTGGACGGGCAGATGCACCAGCCGCTGTTTCCGCGTGCCGAACCAGACCGTCACCGCGCGCTGTGGATCGCGGCCCTGGCCTGCGGGCTGGCCGACAAGGCGGTGAGCCTGTTCTACGAACGCCGGCTGCATGACGTGACCTCGCCGGTCTGGATGGCGCGTTGCGAGGGCCAGATCGGCGGCGTGCTGGCGGCGCTGGAAGCGGACCGCGCCAGCCGCAGCCACCCCTGGTGGTTCGGCGAGCGCATCGGTCACGCCGATATCGCCGTGGCCTGTGCCCTGCGTTTCACCGCGGAGGCGCATCCGGGCCTGGTGGACTGGCATGCCCTGCCCGCGCTGGCCGCGCATTGCGCCGCGGCCGAGGCGCTGGAGGTCTTCCAGGAGATCCGCCAGCCCTTTATTCCGCCGGCCTGAGGCAGGATTTTCTGCGAAAATCCTGTCACCGATCCTTCTGCGAAGGATCGCCGTTCCGATGTCTCGCACAAAGATGGCCTGGCGCCTTGCAGGGCTCGGCCGGTTGACATTCCCCGCGCCGAGGCGTTGCCTCCGCCCGTCACGAACCGGAAGCTCCACCATGTCTGACCGATCCGCTGCTGCGTCCAAGCCGGCGCATGAGGCGACGGTGCTGCCGATCATCGGCGCCATCGCCCTCTGCCACATGCTGAACGATCTGATGCAGTCGCTGATCCCGGCGATCTATCCGATCCTGAAGGACGAACTGTCCCTGACTTTCGGACAGATCGGGATGATCACCTTTGTCTTCCAGGGCGTGGCCTCGCTGTTGCAACCGGTGGTCGGACTTTACACCGATCGCCGGCCCCTGCCCTTTTCCCTGGTCGCGGGCATGGGCTTCACGCTTCTGGGCCTTGTGCTGCTGTCGGGCGCCCATGCCTTCTGGGTCGTTCTGGTGGCGGTGGCGCTGGTGGGGCTGGGATCTTCGGTCTTTCACCCCGAATCCAGCCGCATCGCGCGACTTGCCGCGGGCAAGCGGCCGGGTTTCGCGCAAAGCGTGTTCCAGGTCGGCGGCAACGCCGGATCGGCCATCGGCCCGCTGCTGGCCGCCTTCATCGTGGTGCCATTCGGCCAGGGCAGCATCGGCTGGTTCGCGCTGGTCGCGCTGGCCGGCATGACGGTGCTGTGGGTCGTGGGCCGCTGGTATGCAGCCGAAGGGATGCGGCGGCTGCACGCGGGCCGTGCCGTTCGGGCGGGCCACGATCTGCCGCAGGCGCGGGTGGTGCTGGCCATCGGCGTGCTGATCGCGCTGACCTTCTCGAAGTTCGTCTACATGGCGGCCTATTCCAGCTATTACACCTTCTGGCTGATCGACCGCTTCCAGGTCTCTGTGCCGCAGGCGCAGCTGTTCCTGTTCCTCTTCCTGCTGGCCGTCGCCGTGGGCACCATCATCGGCGGCCCGATCGGAGACCGCATCGGCCGCAAGCGGGTGATCTGGGTGTCGATCCTTGGCGTCTCGCCGCTGGCGCTCCTGGTGCCGCACCTGCCGCTTTGGCCCTCGGTCGCCGTTTCGGCGCTGGCGGGCATGGTGCTGGCTTCGGCCTTCCCGGCGATCATCGTCTATGCGCAGGACCTGCTGCCAAAGAAGGTCGGCCTGGTCGCGGGCCTGTTCTTCGGCCTTGCCTTCGGCATGGGCGCGCTTGGCGCCGCGGCGCTTGGCCAGATCGCCGACGCGACCTCGATCGGCCACGTCTTCTTCCTGTGCTCGTTCCTGCCGCTGATCGGCGTGCTGGCCGTCTTCCTGCCGGACGTGAAGCGCTTCTAGCCGCGCCCCAGTTTCTCCAGCCGCGCCGCCCGCAGCTTCGCGAAATCGTCGCCCGCATGGTAGGAGGACCGGGTCAGCGGCGTGGCGGAGACCATCAGGAACCCCTTGCCATAGGCGGCCGTCTCGTAGGATGCGAATTCCTCGGGCGTGACGAACCGGTCCACGCGGTGATGCTTGGGCGTCGGCTGCAGATACTGGCCGATGGTCAGGAAATCGACATCGGCCGCGCGCATGTCATCCATGACCTGCAAGACCGACTGCCGGTCCTCGCCCAGGCCCACCATGATGCCCGACTTGGTGAACATCGTCGGGTCCATCTCCTTGACCTTCTGCAACAGCCGCAGCGAGTGGAAATAGCGCGCGCCGGGCCGCACCTCGGGGTAAAGCCCCGGCACGGTTTCCAGGTTGTGGTTGAACACGTCGGGCCGCGCGGCCACCACGGTTTCAAGCGCCGAGGGCGGGCATTTCAGAAAGTCCGGCGTCAGCACTTCGATCGTGGTGCCCGGCGCGCGGTGCCGGATGGCGCGGATGGTCTGGGCGAAATGCTCGGCGCCCCCATCCTCCAGATCGTCGCGGTCCACCGAGGTGACAACGACATGGTTCAGCCCAAGCTCGGCCACGGCATGGGCCACACGCCCCGGCTCGAAGGCATCGAGCGTTTGCGGCTTGCCGGTGGCCACATTGCAGAAGGTGCAGCCGCGGGTGCAGATCTCGCCCATGATCATCATGGTGGCGTGGCCCTGGCTCCAGCATTCGCCGACGTTCGGGCAACCCGCCTCTTCGCAGACGGTGACAAGCTTCTTCGACTTCAGGATATCGCGGGTCTGCTTGTACCCTTCCGAGGTCGGCGCCTTCACCCGGATCCAGGCGGGCTTCTTCGGCTGCGCCTGATCGGGACGGTGCGCCTTTTCGGGGTGGCGCTGATCGGGAAGCTTCAGGTCGCGCATCGGGTCCCTTTCGGATCGGCAAAAAACCGCTCACGGATTCAACATTTCCAGTGTATTATGCGCTTGCCTCACGCGGAACGCCAGTCGGCAGCGCAGGGGGCAAAGCAGGTATGCGCCGCAAGACGGGAACCGCTCGGCGCGTCGGGACAGATACAGGAGAAATCATGTCCAAGAAACTGATTGCCGAAGTCCTCGGCACCTTCATACTGGTGTTCTTCGGCTGCGGCTCTGCCGTGATCGCCCAGGCCGTGCTCAACGGCGCCGGCGTGTCGGTGGGCATCGGCTATACCGGCATCGCGCTGGCCTTCGGCATTTCCATCGTTGCCGCCGCCTATGGCATCGGCGCCATCTCGGGCGCGCATCTGAACCCCGCCGTCTCGCTTGGCATGGTCACCGCCGGCCGCATGAGCCTGGGCGATTTCATCGGCTATGCCATCGCGCAGATCGTCGGAGCCATCCTAGGCGCGCTCGTGCTCTACCTCATCGCCTCGGGTTCGCCCGGCTGGACGGGCGGCATGGGCACCAACGGCTGGGGCGCGGGCTATGGCGGTGAATACACCGTGATGGCGGCCTTCCTGTTCGAACTGGTGATGACCTTCATCTTCGTCACCGTGATCCTGGGCGTCACCCATGCCTCGGCGCCGGTCGGCTTTGCCGGCCTCGCCATCGGCCTGACGCTGACCGGCATCCACCTCGTCGGCATCAACGTGACCGGCGTGTCGGTGAACCCGGCGCGCTCCATCGGACCGGCCCTCTTTGCCGGCGGCGCGGCCATCTCGCAGCTGTGGCTCTTCATCGTGGCCCCGCTTCTGGGCGGCGCCATTGCCGGCATCGTCTATGCCGCGGGCATCACCCGCGCCGACTGATCCGGCCACATCCGGTTCTGGCCGCGCCCCACCGGGCGCGGCCTTTTTCATTCCCGGCCCTGCGCTTGATCCCGATCAAGGATTCTGCTTCGCTGCACCTGCACAAGGGCGTGCCGCCAGCCAGAAAGACCGACGGGATGGGACCGCTTGAACTTGCCGCCGCGATCTTCGCGCTCCTGCTGACGCCGGGGCCGACCAACACGCTTCTGTTCGTTGCCGGAACCGAGCGCGGCTTCCCCCGCGTGCTGCGCCTGATCCCGGCCGAGCTTGCGGGATACCTCGCCACGGTCGTGCCGCTGACCTGGGCCGGCGCCGCCCTTCTGTCCCGCTTCCCCGAGGCGCGCCCCGCCATCGCCCTGGCCGCCGGCCTCTGGGTGGCCTGGCTGGCCATCCGCCTGTGGCGCCTGCCCTCTGCCGGCCCGGCCGGCAGCCGCAGCGTCAGCGCCCGCGATGTCTTCGTCACCACGCTCCTCAACCCGAAGGCGCTGATCTTCGGGCTTGTCCTGCTGCCGACTTCGACGCTGGCGGGTATCCTCGCCAACCTTGGCCAGTTCGCCGCCCAGATCGTCGTAGTGGCCACGCTTTGGGCCGGTTCCGGTGCCCTGATCGCCACGCGCACCGGCGGCGCGCGCAGCGTCATCATCCTGCGCCGCGTCGCCGCCGTCTGGCTGGGCGTGGTTTCGGCCACGCTTCTTGCGCGGGCCCTTGGCGCAGCCTGAACGTTCAGCCGATCAGCGGGCCGGACCGGCCATAGGTCTCGTCGTAATGCCGCTTCAGCCGCATCAGCGCGATGCGAAGCACCACCTTGCCCGACCGCGCGGCCCATCCCATGCGCCGCTCGGCGGTCTCGATGCCTTCCAGGAAGCAACAGACCCGCAGCGCCACATCCCCCAGCCCCGGCCCAAGATCCCGCAGTGCTGCCGCCACCCGGTCTCGCGCCCCGCGTGGCCCTTCGGCCAGCCCCGAATCCGACCGGAATCCCCCCCGGTCCTCCGCCGTCAGGAAGCGGTCCCAGTTCTGCGCCACGCGCGGCCCCATCTGCGCCACCTCGAAATCCTCGCGCAGCCGTTCTGCCGCGCGCACCAGGTCGGCCTCCAGGAAGGGCTTGCCGTCCTTGTCCTTCTTGCGCCCCAGCACGGCGACCGGGCTTTCCGCGCTGTTCACGCGCAGGCGCGTCACGCCGTCCTCGCCCGCCACCGCCCGCTCGTCCCAGTCGCGGTGCTGGTGGCCAAAGGCGGCGGGCGCCTCGGCCAGGCCGGGCTTCTCCTCTTCGGCCAGCATCCGTTTCAGCGCCGCGCGCCCGACCGAGGTGATCTCATAGGCCGTCACCCGCCCCGACCGGCGCACGCCGATCCAGTCCTTAACGGCAAAGGCCTGTGCCACGGCGCGGTCCACCACGCCCGACCGCAGCGTCGTGCCATCAGGCAGCGTCTTCAGGACCGCGGCCTTGTCCATTTCGGGGGCAACAACCAGCAGCGTGCCGGGTTCCGCCAGGCGGCGCAGCACGCGGCGGCCTTCGCGCGTGATCAGGGTTTCGTCCAGGGCAAGCCGTTCCATGCGCATCGGAGCAGACATCGCGGGATCATCCTTTCGGTCAGGGGCGAGGGTAAGCTGGGCCAGCGCCGACAGGGCCTCATCCAGAAGCGGGTCGTCGCGGCGGCTTTCGGTGCGGCGGACCTGCCGCAACACGGTCGAGGCCGCCCGTCCCTCACGCCGCGCCAGTTCCCGCAGCGTCAGGCCAGAGGCCACATGATCGAGATACAGCCTCACACCCTCGGGCAACCAGTCGGGGCTATGGCGCTGCGGCAATGCGGTGTCGCTCATCTCATCGTTCCTGACGCCCCCGCAAGTTATCCACATATCCACAGGGACAATGCCACCGTGGGTTGTATTGGTTACTCGACGGTTAACATCCTCGGTTGCTGCCATAATTGTTGCCAGAACCTAAACATGGGCAAATCCGGCGTTCGCTCGAACGCTGCAATACGCAACGCCAGGTTGTATTGTTGCAGGATCGGTGCATTCCAGATGGAGGCTCCGATGACTCACCCCCACAGCGCTCTTGCCGACCTGCGCCGCCCGCGGCTTCTGGTGAACGCGGCACGGCACGGCCTGGCCAGCTATCGCCGCGACCGCGACCTGCGCCGCCTGATCGACGATGCCCTTCCGCCCGAACGCGCCGTGCCGCGCCTGATGACCGAGGAAGAGCGGCTTGAGGAAACCCGCCGCGCCGGCGATGCCGCCTACTCGGCCATGCGCCATATCGAGGTGCTGTCGGCGCTCATCGCAGAAGCCCGCCTCCTGCCCGCCGCTCGGGTCTGAAACGCAAAGGGCCGGGCGTTTCCGCCCGGCCCTCCGCACCTTTCCCGAACGTCTCAGGCGAAGGCGTCGGGCATCTCTTCCTTGCGCTTGGCGACAAAGGCTTCCAGCGCCTCGCGCTTGCCCTCGTCCAGGTCGGGTGCCTGATAATCGGCCAGCAGCTTCTTCACCCGTTCGCCCGCCAGCGCCTGGGTATCGCGGCTGCCCTCGTCCGCCCAGGTCTCGAAGGGCTTGTAGTCCAGAAGATCCGACCGCCAGAACGCCGACTTGAAATTCGCCTGGGTATGCGCGCAGCCCAGGTAGTGCCCTCCCGGCCCCACCTCGGCAATCGCATCCAGTGCCTGCGCGGTCTCGTCCACGCTCACGCCCTTGGCCAGCCCGTGCAGCGCGCCCAACTGGTCGGCATCCATCACGAACTTCTCGTAGCTGGAAACCAGCCCGCCCTCCAGCCAGCCGCAGGCATGCAGCATGAAGTTCACACCCGCCAGCAGTCCCATGTTCAGGCTGTTGGCGCTTTCGTAAGCCGCCTGCGCATCCGGCAGCTTCGATCCGCAGAACGCGCCCGCCGAGCGATAGGGCAGCCCAAGCCGCCGCACCAGCTGCCCCGCACCATAGGTGACGAGGCTCGCCTCCGGCGTGCCGAAGGTCGGCGCGCCCGAGTTCATGTCGATCGAGGTCACGAAGGCCCCGGCGATCACCGGCGCACCGGGCCGCACCAGCTGCGAATAGCTGACGCCCGCCAGAATCTCGGCCAGCACCTGCGTCAGCGTCCCCGCCACCGTCACCGGCGCCATGGCCCCGCCCACGATGAACGGCGACACGATGGCCGCCTGGTTCGCCGCCGCATAGACCTCCAGCGCGCCCATCATGATCCCGTCGAAGGTCATGGGCGAGTTGATGTTGACGAGGCTCGTCATCACCGTGTTCTGGTCCACGAAGTCATCGCCGAACAGGACCTTCGACATCGCAACCGAATCCGCCGCCCGTTCTGGCGCCGTCACCGACCCCATGTAGGGCTTGTCCGACAGCGTCATATGCGCCAGCAGCATGTCCAGGTGACGCTTGTTCACCGCGATGTCCGTGGGCTCGCAAACCGTGCCGCCCGAATGGTGCAGCCACTTGGACATGTAGCCGAGCTTCACGAAGTTGCGGAAATCCTCGATCGTGGCATAGCGCCGGCCGCCTTCGGCATCGCGCACGAAGGGCGGGCCATAGACCGGCGCCAGCACCAGGTTGTGCCCGCCGATGTCCACGTTCCGCTCGGGGTTGCGCGCGTGCTGGACAAAGCTCTTCGGCGCGGTGGAGCACAGCTTGCGCGCCAGCCCGCGGGGAATATGCACACGCTCGCCGCGCACATCGGCGCCCGCCTGCCGCCAGCGTTCCAGCGCCGCCGGGTTCTCGACGAAGTTCACGCCGATCTCTTCCAGCACCTTCTCGGCATTGTGCTCGATGATCTCGATGGCCTCGGCCGTCAGCACCTCGAAATTCGGGATGTTGCGCTCGATGAACCGCGCAGTCTCAAAGCTCACCGCGCTGCGCTCCGCCCGCCGCGCCGCACCGCCGCCCCGCGCCCGCCGTCCGCCCGTGTCGCTCATCGTCTTTCTCCCGCGCTGTTCCCGGCCCTTATGCCGCCAAGCCCGCGCCCCCCGCCCCCCGAAACCGCCCCTTGAAGGCAAAAAGCGACATGGGCTTTCCCCGAAAGCGACGCCCCAAAAGCAAAGCGCGGGCTCAAGGCCCGCGCTGCACTCAATCCTCCTTCGACCCCTTCCGGTCGATGTGCTTGCGCAACCGGCTTGGCGTGTGGAACTTGCGCTCCTTCCAGGGGTTCTTGTCGCCCTGGCTGCGGAAGGTCAGCCGGATCGGCGTGCCCGGCATCTCGAAATGTTCGCGCAGCCCGTTCACGAGGTACCGCTTGTAGCTGTCGGGCATCAGGTCGGGATGGCTGCACATCACCACGAATCCCGGCGGGCGGGTCTTCACCTGGGTCATGTAGCGCAGCTTGATGCGGTGGCCGCCCGGCGCGGGCGGCGGATGCGCCTCGGTCATCGCCCCAAGCCAGCTGTTCAGCTTGGCCGTGGTGATCCGCTTGTTCCAGATGTCATGCACCCGCACGATGGCATCGTGCAGCCGGTCCAGCCCCCGCCCCGTCTTGGCCGAAACCGTGACCAGCGGAGCACCCTTCAACTGCGGCAGCAGGCGCTCGAACATCTCCTTCAGATCGGCGAGCTTTTCCTGCTTCTCGTCCTCCAGATCCCACTTGTTCACCGCCACCACGACCGCGCGGCCCTCGGTCTCGGCGAAATCGGCGATGCGCAGATCCTGCGTCTCGAACGGGATCTCCACATCCAGCAGAACCACCACCACCTCGGCAAAGCGCACGGCGCGCAACCCGTCGGCCACCGACAGCTTCTCCAGCTTCTCGACCACGCGCGCCTTCTTGCGCATCCCCGCCGTGTCCCAGATGCGGATCGGCGTGCCCATCCAGTCCGACCGCAGCGAGATCGCGTCGCGGGTGATCCCGGCCTCCGGCCCGGTCAACAGCCGGTCCTGGCCGAGGATCTTGTTGATCAGTGTCGATTTCCCGGCATTCGGCCGGCCGATCACGGCAATCTGCAACGGCTTGGCGGCCGTCGGGCGGTGCGCCAGCGGATCGGCCTCTTCCTCGCCCTCGGCCTCGGACAGATCCACCTCGACCGCCGGGGCGATCTCGGCCTCGCGCTCCTCGAATTCCGCGGCCAGCGGGCGCAGCAGGTGATACAGGTCCTCCATCCCCTCGCCATGCTCGGCCGAAATGCGCACCGGCTCACCCAGGCCCAGTTCCCAGGCCTCCAGCGCCCCGGCATCCGCCGCCGAGCCTTCCGCCTTGTTCACCGCCAGAATGACCTTGCCGCCCTTGCGCCGCAGGATGTCGGCAAAGACCCGGTCGGTCGCCGTCAGCCCGGCGCGCCCGTCCACCAGGAACAGGCTGATGTCGGCCATGTCGACCGCACGCTCGGTCAGGCGCCGCATCCGGCCCTGCAGGCTGTCGTCGGTCACATCCTCCAGCCCGGCCGTGTCGATCACGGTAAAGCGCAGGTCCATCAGCCGCGCATCGCCCTCGCGCAGGTCGCGCGTGACGCCGGGCTGGTCATCGACCAGCGCCAGACGCCGCCCGACCAGGCGGTTGAACAGGGTCGATTTGCCCACATTGGGGCGCCCGACAATGGCCAGCGTGAAGGACATGGCAAACACCTCCGCAAACACCGGGGTCCAGAAACCCCGAAGCGGATGCCTTACATGGCCAGCGCCTCAGCGGAAAGCGTGAAGTTGCCCGTCGCCGCCCATGACGTAAAGCATCGAATTGGTCAGGATAGGGGCCGAGGCCGCGCCACCCGGAATCACCGCTGTGGTCACCAGCCGCCCGTCGCGCGGGTCGAACACGCGCAGATAGCCGTCCGAAGAGGCCACGATGATCCGCCCGCCTGCGGCCACAGGACCGTAATGCGCAAAGATCGCCTGCTGCTTCTTCACCTTCTGCTGCACGAAATACGGCAGCGGAACAGACCAGATCACCGCGCCGTCGCCGGCATTGATCCGCACCAGATGACCGTCATCCGTGACCTGGAACAGCGAACCGCCCACCGGCAGAACCGGGTTCAGCGCGCCTTCGCCGGCCGTCCACAGCACCTGTCCGCTATCCATGTCCAGCGCCGCCGTCCGCCCGCCCGAGGTGCCGACAATCGCCGTGCCCCCCAGGATCACCGGATCGGCTGTCACCTCCGAGAACGAGGCATAGGGCCGTCCGACCCGCTGCCCGCCCACGCCCGAGGCCCAAAGCTGGTGGCCCGAACGTTTCAGATAGGCCGAGACATCGCCGCTCTCGTAGGGAATCAGCACCCGGTCGCCCGCCACGGCCGGGGCGCCACCGCCCACCGTGCCCGACCGGTTGGCCGATCCCATGCCCGACCACAGGATCTTGCCGTCCGCCGTGTTCATCGCCAGCGCCGTGCCGTTGCGCAGCACGACAAAGACCAAGTCGCCATCAACCGCTGGCGCGCCGGCGGCCGGCACGTCCAGCCGCTTGGTCCAGACCGTCGCGCCGCTTCTGGCGTCCAGAACGACCAGTTCACCCGACACGGTGGACACGTAAAGCCGGCCACGATCATAGGCCATGCCCGCCCCGGCCGGGCCGCCGCCCCGGTCAAATCCCGCCGCCAGATCCTTGGCCCAGACCGCCTGCCCGCTGGCCGCGTTCACAGCCACCAGCTGCGTGCCCGAATCCATGGCAAAGACCAGCCCGTCGCCCGCCACGGGCGAGGCCTGAATCCGCGCCCGGCGCTTGTTGCCTTCGCCGATCGGCGACGACCAGACCATCACCGGCTGCGCCGAAAGACGGCCGGCCGGCGAGACATGGCGCACATTGCCGCCGCGCTGCGTCCAGCTCGCATTGGCTTCGCCCGCGGGCACCGAGATCGGAACCGACTTGTTGGCGGGCTGCGCGGGCGGCGCGACCTGCCCCGACTCGTCCACCTGGACCGCCGCCAGATCGGTATCCAGCGGATAGCGCGGGCCCGGAAGGATCAGCTCCTTCTCCGCGCAGCCCGCCACCGTCGCCAGTACGACCAATGCCGCCAAAGAGTTGCGGCGTCCGTCATGCCAAGCCATCCGCCCCGAAGCTGCCATCTGCCCAGATCCTGCCGTCAGCCTGCATCCGTGGCGGGGTCGCCACCCAGAGCGGTGATCACCTGCGCCGCCCGCGACCGCAAGGGCCCCGAGGCTTCCTGGTCGGTGGTCAGCGCCTGAAGCGCGGTGATCGCTGCCTCGGTGTCGCCTGCCTCGATCAGCAGATAGGCCAGTTGTTCCTCGGCCAGGGTGCGGAAGGCGCGGCCTGGCTGGGCGATGCCGTCCAGCGCCATCTGCCGGTCCGCCAGCGGCATGTCGGGTCCCGCCACGATCACGCGGCGCAGAACGGCCAGATCGCGCAGGCTTTGCGGCTGCGTCTGGTCGGCGATCAGTTTGTCCAGTGCGGCCAGCGTCGCCGCCTTGTCCTCGGCCGGGTCCGAGGCCAGCAGCAGGTCGATCACCGCCCTCTGGCTACCCACGGCGGGGATAGATGACAGCGCCGCGCGGCGCTCTTCGGTGCCGCCCATGTCCAGCGAATCCAGCACCGCATCGCCAAAGGCTTCCGCCCGCGCCGCCTCGCGCGAGGCGGTCCATTCGATCCAGGCCGTGCCACCGACGATGGCAACAACAACCAGCCCGCCGATCCAGCCATACTTCCGGAACAGCGCGTAAAGCCGGTCGCGCCGGACCTCTTCGGTCACTTCCTCGATGAAGCTGTCGGGGTTATGCACGGGCATCTCCTTGGCGTCGCGCGCCCGTCTTACACGGCTTGGCCGGCATAAGCCAAGCCCTGCCGGGCGCCGCCGGCCTCACTCCGCCGCCATCGCCTCTTCCTCTTCCGCCGACTGCCGCGCCCACATCGCGGCATAGCGCCCGCCGGCCTCCAGAAGCGCCTCGTGCGTGCCGCGCTCCAGGATCCGGCCCTCCTCCATCACCACGATCAGGTCGCTGTCGGCGATGGTCGACAGCCGGTGCGCGATGGTCACCACCGTCCGCCCCTGCCCCATCTCGCGCAAGCTCTCCTGGATGTCGCGCTCGGTCTGGGTATCCAGCGCCGAGGTCGCCTCGTCCAGCACCAGGATCGGCGGGTCCTTCAACAGCGTCCGCGCGATCCCCACCCGCTGCTTCTCGCCGCCCGAAAGCTTCAGCCCCCGCTCGCCCACCGTGGTCTCGTACCCCTCGGGCAGCGACAGGATGAAATCGTGGATCTTCGCCGCCCGCGCCGCCGCCTCCACTTCTTCGCGCGAGGCGCCAGGCCGGCCATAGGCGATGTTGTAATAGACCGTGTCGTTGAACAGCACCGTGTCCTGCGGCACCACCCCGATCGCCCGGTGCAGCGAGATCTGCGTCACCTCGCGCAGATCCTGCCCGTCGATGCGGATCGCGCCGCCCGTCACGTCGTAGAACCGGAACAACAGCCGCCCGATGGTCGACTTGCCCGATCCCGAATGGCCCACCAGCGCCACCCGCTGCCCCGCGCCCACCTCCAGCGAAATGCCCTTCAGGATCGGGCGCGAGGGTTCATAGGCAAAACGCACGTCGTCGAACACGATCGCCCCGCCCGCCACCTTCAGCTCCGGCGCGCCGGGGCGGTCCACGATCTCGGCCGGCTGCGACAACAGCCCGAACATCTCGCCCATGTCCACCAGCGACTGGCGGATTTCCCGGTACACCGTACCCAGGAAGCCAAGCGGCATGGTGATCTGGATCATGTAGGCGTTGACCATCACGAAATCGCCCACGGTCAGCGTCTTGGCCTCCACGCCGAAGGCCGCCATCACCATCACGATCACCAGCCCCGTGGTGATGATGAAGGCCTGCCCCGCGTTCAGGAAGCTCAAGGACAGCCCCGTGCGCACCGCCGCCGCCTCATAGCGCTGCATCGCCCGGTCATAGCGCGCCGCTTCCCAGCCCTCTGCACCGAAGTACTTCACCGTCTCGTAGTTCAAAAGCGAATCGATGGCCTTCTGGTTGGCGTCGGTGTCCTGGTCGTTCATCTCGCGCCGGATCTGCACCCGCCATTCCGTAACGCGGAAGGTGAACAGCACATACAGCGCCACCGTCGTCACCACGACCGCCGAATAGGTCCAGCCGAAGACCACGGCGAAGATGACCGCAACCATGGTCAGTTCCAGGATCAAGGGCCCGATGGACAACAGAAGGAAGCGCAACAGGAAATCCACGCCCTTCACGCCGCGCTCGATGATCCGGCTCAGGCCGCCGGTGCGCCGCGTGATGTGATAGCGCATCGAAAGCCGGTGGATATGCTCGAAGGTCTCCAGCGCCAGCTTGCGCATGGCCCGCTGGCCCACCCGCACGAAGACCGCATCGCGCAATTCGCCAAACAGCACGCCGCCAAGCCGCGCCAGCCCATAGGCCACCGTCAGCCCCACCGCGCCAAGCGCCAGGAAGGTCGCCACCCCCGGCGCATCCCCCGCCAGCGCATCCACCGCCTCCTTGTACAGGAACGGCGTGGATACAGAGATCAGCTTGGCCGCCAGCAGGAACAGAAGCGAAAGCACGACCCGCCGCTTCACCCAGGTCTCGCCCTCGGGCCAGAGATAGGGCGCCACGCGCTGGATTGTCTGCCATCCGCTCGCTGCCTTCGGGGCGTGCGGGTTTGTCGAGGAATTGCTCATGTCCGGGGCGCCTCTGGCTGACCGACGCGGGAAAGGTTGATCCGCGCGCGGCTTGCGGCTAATGATGATTCAACAGTTCATGAGTATTTGAAGGATGCAGAAAGGACAAGCCCTCTCGGCGCTCGCCGCCCTCGCCAACGACCAGCGGCTCGACCTGCTGCGGCTCCTGATGCCGCAAGGCGACGAAGGCTTGCCGGCGGGCGACATCGCGCGCAGCCTCGGGCTTTCCGCCTCGCGCCTGTCCTTCCACCTGGCCCAGATGGAACAGGCCGGGCTGATCCGGTCGCGCAAGGTCGCGCGCAACGTGTTCTATTCCGTCGATGCCGAAGGCATCGGTCGCACCATTGGCTATCTCCTGAACGATTGCTGTTTCGGCAACGCCAAGGTCCGCGCCTGCTGCGCGGAAGAAGCCGCAGGCCCGACCCATGATCTGGATCAGGCCGCCGCCAGCGCCGCCCGAATCACGGCTTCAGCGCCGGAACGGTGAAGACCTGCCCCGGATAGATCAGGTCCGGGTCCCGGATCTGCTCCTTGTTGGCCTCGAACAGCTGCACATACAGCACGCCTTCGCCAAAGTTGTCGCGCGCGATCTTCCACAGGCTGTGGCCGGGCTGGACGGTGATCGTCACCATCTCCTGCGCCGGCGGCGCAGGCTCCGCTTCGGCCGTAGCCTCGGGCGTCGCCGGCTCGGCAGCGGCAGGGGCGGCGGGTTCCTCCGCCGGGGCCGCCGCCGGTTCCGCAACCGCCGGCACGGCGGGCTCTGGCGTCGCTTCGGCCACCGCCGCGGGCGGCTCTTCAGCCGCCGCTTCGGGCGCCTGCGCAACAGCTGCGGCTTCCGGTGCGGCCGGTTCGGTCGCCGCCGGTTCTGGCGCCGCCGGTTCGGGTGCGGGCTCCGCTGCCGGTTCCGCGGGTTCCGACATTGCCGCCTCCAGCGCCGCCGGATCCTCGCGCTTGAACGGCGTCTCGAAGCGCGAAATCACCTTGCCCGTGGCATCCAGCTGGTCGGCGCGCAGCCTGTGCAGGCCAGGGCTTATCCCCTCCGGCACCACCGACCACTGCCCATCCGCGGCAACCGGCGTCTCGGCCAGGAAGGCATCATCCAGGTAAAGCCGCACCAGGGCGCCGCCCATGCCCCGCCCCGAGATTCGCACCGCCCCCTCGGCCTCGTAGGCGATGGAGTCGATCACCACGGCCTCGGGCGCGATCCCGGCGGCATCGCCGCCCTGGATCACCTTCACCGCGTCCTCGGTCACCAGAAGGGCGGCCGGCGCTTCTGGCTCGGGCGCCGCGGCAGGCTCCTCTGCAGGGGCCGCCTCGGGTTCGCCAGCCGGCTCGCCGGCGGGTTCAACCGGAGCAGCGGGCTCAGCCGCCGCAACCGCCACCTCGGGCGCCTCGGTCGGCGCGACCGCGATGCTTTCCTTGCCCGGCACCTCGGTGCCATCAGCCAGCCGCATCACCAGAGTCAGAAGCCGCGCGGCCTCCGAAGGCGGCAGCGTGAACATCGCCACGAACTTGCCCGAGGCATCCGCCTTGGTGCTTACGGCCTCGGCCCCGTCCACCAGGATCGCGACCGTCGAATCCGCTGCTGCCTGGCCGGCCACCAGCGCCTCGCCATCCGGTTCGATCCGCACCACATCAACCGTCGGCGGTTCCGGCGCGGCGGGCGTTGACGCCGGGGCCTCCGGTGCCGGTTCCGGCGTCGCTGCGGGCGCGGGCGCCGCCGCCGGCTCCGGCGTCGCTGCCACCTGGCTTTGCGCCGGAACGCTTGTCACGTCCGGCGCGGGTCTCGATGCGTACCACACCAGCGCCCCTGCCACCGCGGCCACCGCCACGCCACCCGAAACCAGGCCCGCGCGCGCGCCCGATCCCATTTCCGACCATCTGGCCATCTGTCCCCCGTCGTCCCCCCGGTCGCCGTTCTGGAGGCGGGGCCGTTTGCCGGCCATCCTTTGCCCCCGGCGCTTGCCGTTGCCTCACAAAACCCCGATACCTGCGCCCAAAGCAACCATATTTCGCACGAGCAAGCCCCATGACCCCACTCCGTTCCGTCTGCGTGTTCTGCGGGTCGCGCAGCGGCGTCGATCCTGACTATACGGAAGCGGCCCGCGGCACCGGACGGGTGATCGCCGCGGCCGGCTGGCGGCTGGTCTACGGGGCGGGCGACGTGGGACTCATGGGCGAGGTTGCCCGCGCCGCCGAAGCCGCCGGCGCCCGCGCCATGGGCGTGATTCCGATCCACCTGCTCAAGCGCGAGAAAGGCCGGCGCGACCTGTCCACCTTCGTCGTCACCGAGGACATGCACGAACGCAAGAAGGTGATGTTCATGAATTCCGACGCCGTGGTGGTCCTGCCCGGCGGCGCGGGGTCGCTGGACGAGTTTTTCGAGGTCCTGACCTGGGCGCAGATCGGCCTGCACACCAAGCCGATCTATCTGCTCGACACCAATGGCTACTGGCAGCCGCTCGTCGCCCTCCTGCATCATGTCGTGGCGCAGGGCTTCGCCGAGCCCTCGATGCTCGCCAGCTTCGCCGTGGTGCCCGACCCCGAGGCGCTCGCAACAGCCCTGCACGCCGCGCTGGATTGACCAAGGGGCCGCGCGGCCCCTCGGACAAATTCTTAAGTCCGAGTTAAGACGCCCGCGCAACCCATTGATATTGCTGCAATCGGCAAGGCGTCCGAGCTCGGACGCCTCATTCCAGCCGCCCCGGGAACCCCTCGGCCCGCAGGTCCGTGCCCAGCATGTCCTCCAGAAGCTTGGCGATCATCGGCGACTGGGCCGCCCCGCCATAGGCCGCCCGGGCCGCCACATAGGTCTGCTCGGTCATCGCCGCCAGCTCAAGCGGCACCCCGAACTCCCGGCCAAATCCCAGGGCAAACCCCAGGTCCTTCAGCGCCAGATCGACCGAGAAGGCAATGTCATAGGACCCGTTCAGGATCAGCGCCCCCTCCGTCTCGTGGACAAAGGAATTGCCGGACGAGGCCCGGATCGCATGCCACGCCTGCCCCAGATCCAGCCCGCCCCGCTTGGCCAGCATCAGCGCCTCGGACGTGGCCTTCAGATGGATAAAGGCCAGCATGTTGGTGATGACCTTGATGATCGAGGCGCTGCCCAGGGGCCCCATGTGGAACAGCCGGTTCCCGATCGCCTCCAGCGCGGGCCGGTGCAGGTCGAACAGATCCTGCTCGCCCCCCACCAGCACCGTGATCTCCCCCCGCGCCGCCAGGTGCACGCCCCCGGTCACCGGCGCCTCCAGCATCCGCACCTCGCCCACCTGCGCCAGCCCCGCCAGCCGCAGCACATCGTCCCGCCCAAGCGTCGAGTTCTCCACCCAGGTCGCGCCCGCCTTCATCTCGGGCAGCATCTGCGCCAGCACCGCCTCCGACACGGCCGGCGACGGCAGGCAGGTGAACACATGGTCCGAAGCCGCCGCCACCTCCGCCGCGCTGCCCGCGACCCTGGCCCCCATCTCCCGGTGCCGCACCGCCAGCGCCGGGTCGCGGTCATAGACCGTCACCTGATGCCCCGCCCGGATCAGGTTGGCCGCGATATGCCCGCCCAGGTTCCCCAGCCCCACATAGCCGTACTTCATCGCCTGCCCCTCAGCGGAAATAGATGTTGAACTTGGCCCGGATCACGCGGTCGATCTCCGGGTCGATCACGCATCCCGCCCGCGACAGGATCTCGTTCTTCCGCTCGATGGCCTTGTCCAGAAGGATCGGCTTGCCCGCCTCGTTCCATTCCTTCGGGCTCATCCGGTTGCCCACGTTCGGGTAGATATACTCGGTCTGCATCAGCTTCAGCGTCTGGTCGGACCCAAGGTAATGCCCCGGCCCGCCCAGGCAGACCTGCTTCATCGCCTCGATGCTGGTCGAATCCTCGGTCACGTCGATGCCCCGCACCAGCCGCATCACCTGCCCCAGCAGGTCATCGCCCAGCACCAGGCTCTCCAGGCAGAAGCCCAGAAGCGAGGCATGCATCCCCACCGCCTCATAGCACATGTTCAGCCCGGCCAGCCCCGCCAGCGCGTTGGTGATGCCCTGCTCCCACCCGGCCTGCATGTCGGGCAGCTTCGAATCGGAAATCCCCGAAGCCGCCCCACCCGGCAGCCCATAGAACCGGTGCATCTGCGCGCAGCCCGCCGTCAGCAAAGCCTGCTCCGCACTGCCGCCCGACATGGCACCGGTGCGCAGATCCGAAACGAAGGGCCAGGTCCCAAAGATCGCCGGCGCGCCGGGACGGATCGCGTTCACATAGACCACGCCCGCCAGGCATTCCGCCACGGCCTGCACGATGGCCAGGGCAATCGGCGCCGGCGCCGTCGCCCCCGCCTGCCCGGCCGAAAGCAAGAGCATGGGCATGCCGCGCCGCACGCAATCCTCCATCACCTTGCAGGACTCTTCGGCAAACTTCATAGGAGGCACGACGAAGCAGTTGGAATTGCTCACGAAAGGCCGCTCGCGCCAGGCTTCCTCGCTGCCCGCCACCGTATAGAGCATATCGAAGCAATCGGCGACGTGGCTCGGGTCGAAGAACGAGGTCCCCACATGCTTCTTCGTGCCCGCCAGGCAGGCATAAAGCGTGTTGAGATCCATCTCCTTGTTGTCCACCACATCGCGGCAGACCATGGTGCGCTGGTAGAAATGGATGTTGTCCAGGTTGTCCACCAGACGCGCCGCGTCATACAGATCCTGCGCGGTGGAATCGCGGTACTCAAGTGTCACCGGATCCACCACATGCACCGCCGCGCCGGCCGTTCCAAAGTGAACGTTCGTTCCGGAAAGATGAAGATCATGCTTGGGGTCACGCGCATGCAGCGTGATGTTGCGCGCCGCCTTGGTCAGCATGTCCTCGACCAGCGCGCGGGGAAAGCGGATGCGGCCGTCGTCGCCCAGCACCGCCCCGGCGCCAGTCAGGATCTCCACGCCCGAAGGCGGGGCGTTCGACAGGCCGATCTGTTCCAGCGCGTCCAAGGCAGACTGGTGGATCTTCGCCATCCCGGCATCGGTCAGCGGCCGGTATTGCCCGCCCGGCATGCCGGGGCGGACAGGACGCACATCCTCGGCCAGGGGGGCCGCGCGCATCGCCACGCGCGCCGCCCGGCCGCCCGGCCGACGGGCCCGTGCCGGTTCGCAGGTTTCGCCAACGTCCAGAGCTTCACCAGCCATCGTCATCTCCCGTTTCCCGTTCAAATCCAGCGCGTTCCGCCCGGACCTTGTCATTCCGTCTCAGCGCCGCGCCGCAACAGCGCGTCGATCTCGTCGCCCGACGCGGCCCGCATCAGCGGCGCGAAAGACCCCTCGTCCAGCATCGCCGTCACCGCGTCACGGATCGCGGCATGGGTCACCCGCGCGATCTGGCTGCCGGTCGAGATGCGCCGCACCCCCATGGCCGCCAGGTCCGCCACCGTCATCGCCTTCAGCGGCCCCGCCGCCAGCGCGTTCACCGGCTTGCGAACCGCGGCCAGCACCTGCGCCAGTTCCGCACGCCCCGGCGGCACCGGCAGATACAGAAGGTCCGCCCCCGCCGCCTCGAACGCCTGCAAGCGCCGGATACCCTCGGCCAGGTCATAGGCCCCGTTCATCACGCCATCCGCACGGGCGCAGAACACGAAGGGACGGCCAAGCGCGCGCGCCGAGGCCACCCCGGCGCGCACCCGCTCCACCGCAGCCTCGAACCCATGCGCCGGGCTGCCCGATGCCATCATCGTATCCTCGATGGAACAGCCCGAAAGCCCCACCTCGCCCGCCAGCCGCACCGTCTCGGCCACATCCTCGGGCCCGAGGCCAAAGCCATCCTCGAAATCGCCGGACACCGGCAGGTCCGTGGCGGCCAGCAGGTCCGCTGCATGGGCCAGCGCCTCGTCGCGGCTGACCCCGCCCATATCGGGCCGGCCCAAAGTGAAGGCATGCGCCGCCGAGGACGTCGCCAGCGCCTTGGCCCCCAACGCCGCCATCATCCGCGCCGACCCGGCATCCCAGGGGTTCGGGATGACGAAGCAACCACGTTCATGCAGCGCCGCAAAGGCTTCGTGACGGTCGGAAAGCTTCAAGCCAGATCTCTTTCTTCTGTTCCCAAATATCCTCCGGGGGTGCGGGGGTGGAAAACCCCCGCCTCGCCGCCCGTCACCCGCGTACCCGCTCCGATTTCGGGTCATGCATCGGCACAAGCGACGCCACCGCCCTGTGCCGAACCCCCGCGACTTCGATCTCGTAGGTCGAGCCCAGAACCTCCGCCTCGCTCTGGCCCGCACACGGAACGTAGCCCATGCCGACGGCACCGCCGAGGAAATGGCCAAAATTCCCACTGGTCACCGGCCCCACGATCCGGCCATCGCGCACCACCGCTTCATTATGGAACAAAAGCGGCTCGGGGCTTTCCAGACGGAACTGTACCATGCGGCGGCTCAGGCCCGCATCCTGCTTGCGCAGCACCGCGTCGCGGCCAATGAACGCCGCCTTCTTGCGGCTCACGGTGAAGCCAAGCCCCGCTTCCAGGACGTGATCCTCGTCGGTGATGTCATGGCCCCAGTGGCGATAGGCCTTCTCGATCCGGCAGCTGTCCAGCGTGTGCAGCCCGCAAAGCTTCAGCCCGACCTCGGCGCCTGCCTCTTCCAGCGCCTCGAAGACATGGGCGGTCTGGTCGGCGCTGACGTAAAGCTCCCAACCCAACTCGCCCACGTAAGTAACGCGATGCGCCCGGGCCAGGCCAAGGCCGATCTCGATTTCCCGCGCCGTGCCAAAGGGATGCGCGGCATTGCCAAAGTCGTTTGGCGAGACTTTCGACAAAAGCTCCCTCGACTTCGGGCCCATCACGCACAGCACGGACTCCGCCGCCGTGACATCGGTGATGACCGCGAAGTCATCGCCCAGGTTCGCCCGCATCCAGGCAAGGTTGCGCGTCAGCGTGGCCCCCGGCACCACGGCCAGGAAGGCGGTCTCGGACAGCCGCGTCACGGTCAGGTCGGCTTCGATCCCGCCGCGCTCGTTGAGGAACATCGTATAGACGATGCGCCCGGGCTCCACGTCCATCTGCGCCGAGGAAATCCGGTTCAGGAAGGCCAGCGCGCCCGGACCCTCGACCCGGATCTTGCCGAACGAGGTCATGTCGAACAGGCCCACGCCGGTGCGCACCGCCATGTGTTCGGCCTTCTGGTTGTCGAACCAGTTCTGCCGCTTCCAGCTGTAGCGGTATTCCCGCTCCTGCCCCGGGTTCGCGAACCAGTTCGCCCGCTCCCAACCCGCCACCTCGCCGAACACCGCGCCACGCGCCTTCAGATGCTCGTGAATGGGTGACCGGCGCACACCCCGCGCGGTGACGACCTGGCGATAGGGGAAGTGGTCGGCATACAAGAGCCCCAGGGTTTCCGTAACCCTTTCCTTCAGATAGCGGCGGTTCTTCTGGAACGGCTGCGCCCGCCGGATGTCCACTTCCCACAGATCGAACGGCGGCTCGCCTTCCGTGATCCAATGCGCCAGCGCCATGCCGGCCCCGCCCGAAGACACGATCCCGATCGAGTTGTAGCCGGCCGCAATCCAGTAGCCCTTCACCTCGGGCGCCTCGCCCAGGTAATAGCGGTCGTCGGGGGTGAAGCTCTCGGGCCCGTTGAAGAAGGTGTGGATGCCCGCCGTCTGGAACAGCGGCATCCGGTTCATCGCCGCTTCCAGGATCGGCTGGAAATGGTCGAAATCCTCGGGCAGCGTGTCAAAGCAGAAATCCTCGCGGATGCCCTCCATCCCCCAGGGCTTGGCCTTGGGCTCGAACGCCCCCAGCATCATCTTGCCGGCATCCTGCTTGTAATAGGCGCATTCGTCCGGCACGCGAAGAACCGGCAATTGTCCAAGCCCGTCAATCGGTTCCGTGACAAGGTAGAAGTGCTCGCAGGCATGCAGCGGCAGCGTCACGCCGCTTTGCGCCGCCAGATCCCGCCCCCACATGCCGCCGCAGTTGATCACCACATCGGCGGCAATGTGCCCCGGCCCCTCGGCCGTCTCGTATTCCACGCCCGTCACGCGGCCCTCGGCGGTCGTCACGCGCGTGACCTTCACCCCCTCGAAGATCCCCGCCCCCCGCATCCGCGCGCCCTTGGCCAGCGCCATGGCGATGTTGGCCGGGTCGCACTGCCCGTCCAGCGGCAGCGCCACCGCCCCCACCACATCGCCCACCTCCAGATGCGGATAGCGCGCCTTCACCTCGGCGGGCGAGATCTCATGGACCTCCACGTCGAAGATCCGCGCCACCGTCGCCTGCCGCAACAGCTCCTCGTGCCGCTCCTTCGTCAGCGCGACCGAGATCGAGCCCACCTGCCGCATCCCCGTGGCGACGCCCGTCTCGGCCTCCAGTTTCACGTAAAGATCGGCCGAATACTTCGCCAGCCGCGTCATGTTCTGGGACCCGCGCAGCTGCCCGATCAGCCCTGCCGCGTGCCAGGTCGTCCCGCAAGTCAGCTGCTTGCGCTCCAGAAGCACCACATCGGTCCAGCCGGCCTTGGCCAGGTGATAGGCCACCGAACAGCCCGACACCCCCCCGCCGATCACCACCGCCCGCGCCCGATCCGGAATCCTGCTCATTGTCTTTCCCCAAACATCCCGGCCCCGCCCGTTCTCACGCGCGGATGCGCTCGTTCTTCGCGTCCCACAGCGGCTGATCCGCCTGCACCACCGCCGGGTATCTCACGCCGAAGATCTCCACCTCGACCTTCGTGCCCGGCACATTCAGCCCGGCCTGCAGCATCCCCAGCCCGATGCAGGCGCCCACCCGGTGGCCCCAGTAGCCAGAGGTCAGTTCGCCCACGACCTCATCGCCGTTCCAGATCGTCGACATGTAGGGCGGATCCTGCTCGCCCGCCTCGATCACCAGCGTGCAGAACCGCTTGGCCACGCCCCGCTGCTTTTCCGCCTCCAGCGCCGCCTTGCCCCGGAAGGCGGGCTTGGCCCAATCGACGAACCGCTCCAACCCGCCCTGCAACACCGTGTAATCGGTGGACAAATCGCCTTTCCAGGCGCGGTAGCCCTTCTCGATGCGCAAGCTGTTCAGCGCAAACATGCCAAAGGGCTTCAGTCCCAGGGGCGCACCCGCCGCCATTACCGCATCCCAGATCGCCGCCGTGTCGGCCACGCGCGAATGGATCTCCCAGCCCAGTTCGCCCGCAAAGCTCACCCGCATCAGAACGGCAGGCCGCCCGGCCACGTTGGCCCGCTGCCAGGTCAGCCAGCCCTTCGCCAGATCCGCATCCGACACGGCGGCCAGGATCTCGCGCGATTTCGGCCCGGTCAGAATCTGGGTGGACCAGTCCAGCGTCTCGTCCGCCAGAACCAATCCCGGTGCCAGATGCCGCAGCAGCCATTCCTTGTCATGGGATTGCGCCGTGGCGGCGGTGATCAGCACCACCTCATCCTCGGCCACGCGCGCCACCGACATCTCGGTGACGATCCGCCCCTTGTCATCGGCGAAATAGGCCAGGCCAAGCCGGCCAACCGATGGGACCTTGCCGGTGATCTGCTCACCCAGCCAGGCCACCGTCCCCGGCCCCGTCACGCGGAAGCGCGAGAAACCTGGCAGGTCCAGGATCCCCGCCGCATCGCGCACCGCCTCGCATTCCGCCTTCACCGCGCCGAACCAGGGGCCTTCCCGGTCCCAGGTGCGCTGCGCGGCCTCGCTTGCATCGTCGCCCGGACGTGCATACCACAGCGCCCGCTCCCAGCCATTGTAAGGCCCGAACTGCGCGCCCAGGGCCGCCGTGCGGTCATGCACGGCGCTAAGTTTCTTCATCCGGCCTTCCGGCCAGGCGTGATGCGGGAAGTGGATGGCATATTCGTGGCCATAGACCTCCATCCCCTTCTTCACGCAGTAATCTTCATCCTCGAACCCGGTAAAGCGGCGCGGATCGCAAGACCACATGTCCCATTCGGTCGCACCTTCCGTCACCCATTCCGCCAGCACCTTGCCCGCCCCGCCCGCCTGGCAAATGCCGAAGGTGAAGACGCAGGCCTCAAAGGCATTGGGCACGCCCGGCATCGGCCCGATCAGCGGGTTGCCATCCGGGGCATAGGGGATCGGCCCGTTGATCACCTTGGTCAGCGCGGCCTTTTCCAGCAAGGGCACCCGCGCCATGGCATCGGCGATATGCCATTCCAGCCGCTCCAGATCGTCGGGGAACAGCTGGAAACTGAAATCCTGCGGGAAGGGATCGTCGGGGGTCGCCCAATGCGCCCGGCAATTGCCCTCGTAAGGCCCCAGGTTGAAGCCGTTCTTCTCCTGCCGCAGGTAGTAGGACGAATCCACGTCGCGCAACAGCGGCAGCTTGTGGCCCACTTCCTTCGTCCAGGCCTCCAGCTCGGGGATGGTGTCGAACAGCATGTACTGGTGGCTCATCACCATCATCGGCAGGTCGCGGCCGAACATGCGGCCCACCTCGCGCGCATAATAGCCCGCCGCATTCACCACGATCTCGCAGCGAATCTCGCCCTGCGGCGTGGTCAGCACCCATTCGCCCTTGTCGCGCCGAACGCCCGTCACCGGGCAGAAGCGTTCGATATGCGCCCCCATGGCCCGCGCGCCCTTGGCCAGGGCCTGGGTCAGCTGCGCCGGGTCGATGTCGCCGTCATAGGGGTCATACAGCGCGCCGGTCAGGTCATGCGTCTCGACGAAAGGATAACGCGAGCGAATCTCGTCAGGCCCCAGGATATCCAGGTCCATGCCCTGATAGCGCCCCATGCCCACGACGCGCTTGAACTCCTGCAACCGCTCCTTGGTATGGCCCAGGCGCACCGATCCGGTGACATGGTAGTTCATCGGATAGTCCACCGCCGCACCCAGGCCGCGATACAGTTCGGCCGAATAGCGCTGCATGTTCATGATCGACCAGGATGACGAAAACGTCGGCACGTTCCCCGCCGCATGCCAGGTCGATCCGGCGGTCAGCTCGTTCTTTTCCAGCAGAACGCAGTCCGTCCAGCCCGCCTTGGCCAGGTGAAACAGAGCCGAGGCCCCGACCGCCCCCCCGCCGATGATGACAACACGCGCCGATGACGGAAGAGCCATGCCCACCCCCTTGAAGTCCGCGGCCACTATCGCGCCGCAAAGGGTTGCTTTCAATTCGGACAGAACCCGGCTATTGATCGAAAAGACCGATCAGAGGTGGCGTGCCCCATGCTTCTTCCGTTCCAAAATATCCCACGGGGGGTCCGGGGGGTGTGAAACCCCCCGGCGCTCTCCGCCAAAGGACCGCGCCTCCCATGCAGATCGACCTCCTGGACACCTTCCTCGACCTGGCCGAAACGCGCAGCTTCCACCGCACCTCGGAACGGTTGGGCATCACCCAGTCCACCGTCTCGGCCCGCCTCGCCGCGCTCGAATCCGCCGTGGGCTCGCGCCTCTTCGACCGCTCGCGCGCCGGAACGGACCTCACACAGGAAGGCAAGCGGTTCGAGCCGCACGCCCGGGCGCTCCGCCACGAATGGAACGAGGCGCGCCGCCGCATCCAGGTGCCGCAGGCAGCGGCGCATCTGGTGCGGCTCGGCATCCAGAACGACCTCGCGGCGGTCTATCTCGGCGAATGGGTGGCGGGCTTCCGCCGCGCCCTGCCGGATACCGCCTTCTACATCGAGCCGGATTATTCCAACCAGATGTGCGCCGACCTTCTGACCGGCGTGCTCGATTTCGCGGTGATGTTCTCGCCCAAACCGCACCCCGACCTGCATTTCGAAAGCCTGGGCGATGTCGCCTATCACATGGTCTCGACCGAGGCCGGCACCTTGGCCGAAGTCACCCCCGCCCGCTTCATCTTCGCGCATTTCTCCCCGGCCTTCGAGGAGATGCACCGCCAGCTGACCCCGGCCCTCGCCGCCGCCCCGGTCTCGGTCGGGCAAAGCGGTTCGGTGGTCTCGCTCCTGATGGCGATGGGGGGCTCCGGCTATGTGCTGGAACGCACGGCGGACGAGCTGGTGCGGGGGGCCCGGGTGCGGCGCGTGGCCGATGCCCCGGTGATGCGCCAGCCGGTCTATGCCGCGCTCCACATCCGCCACCGCATCGCCCCGGTCCACCGCCGCCTGTTGCGCGTGGTCTCGCGCCGGTTGGGCGGGCGCAACGACGATCCGGAGTGAGGATGTTCCGTTCGCTCCCGCCCGGTTCCACCGGGTAGGGTCCTGCACCGGCACCGGCTTTCAGCCGTGCGCTTGTGCTCCGGCGGTTCGTCGCTGACGGTCTGCCAGAGGCAGCCCGTCCGGGCGCGCCTCACCCGCACCGGCGCGCCCGGTGGCCACAGGGGCGCGGCCCGTTCCCCGGGCCGGGCACCCTCGGCGACATAGGTGTGCAGGTCCTCCACCTCGAAATTGTAGGTGGCCCAGGCATCCAGCTCCACCGGCTGCGCCGCCGCATTCCCGGCCACCGCCCCCTGCGCCACCGCGCGCTCGAACAGATGCGCAGTCTCGGCGGAATAGACGATCCGCTCCGCCGTCACTTCGGCCAGCTCACCCGACGCCAGCACCACCGTCGCCCGCCCGGTGCGGGTCATTTCCGCAATGGTCGGGAACTGGCCGAATTCGTCGAGGAAATGGTGGCCCGGCGTGGTGACCAACTCCCGGCGCTCGCCACCCTCGACCCAGGTTAGGCGAAGCCACTCAGTCGTGGTGTTGCGATAGATACGGACAACGCGGCGGGGAACAAGCGCGCCGCGGCCCTTGTTCGCGCGTGCGTCGTAGGAGAGGACGATATCGCCGGGGGAGATGGAAGCAATCCCGACTCGCCGATCGAAACCAACCAACACCAGTGTCTTGCTCGAAAAGCACTGGTCAACACGCTCTATGTATGGCTGCCCCAACCAGCCGTATGACATTTCAAAGACGCCATATACCGGCAGCCCCCTCCCAACGAACTCAATATCAAAGACCTGCGCAGAATCCGATATCGTGTACCAGGCGCTTCCAATGTTCCTGAAGAATTCAATCGCTGGATTCTCGTCCCCAGGCGAAAAATCGAAATTCGTGTCGAAGGGTTTGATGTACCCGCTGATAAAGTATCGATCATTCCCCAACGCCTGGACAATTCCTGTGAACCCAGCCGAGCTCCGACCCCAGATCACTGCATTGTCGCCAATCACTACCGAGGACTTGTAAAAGTTATGCGACTCCACCGCGCGCAGATTCCCGGTAGATTCTCTGATGGCTCTATTTGATGTGAACACATACTGGCTTCCGGGCTCGCCGCCGCCAACCTGACTGATGAGATCATCCGAAAGCGAATCTATCGAAAAGTAGCTCCCGGCGCTGGAGTTCATGAAGGCAGCGGCATCCATGTAAACTGTCGCCCCGCTTCCAAAGTTGTAGTGTTGGATTGCATCATAGAGCGACAAATCGGTGATCGGGTCGCTTGGTGAGCTCTCAATAGTCATATCTCTCCTCCCAGCCTTCGGAAATCAGCACGACACCGCGTGAGGTCACGGAATACGTGACGCTAAGTTGACCATGATCAGATAGAAATCTGCATGACACAATGTGATCAATGCCGTCGAGGGACTCCGCCGGGCTTGCGGCGCTTACTCGGCAGGTGTCTGGCGCGATTACGACCTCCAGCCCCTTACGGGTAGCTTCAGAGGCGATTCTCCCTGCAAACTGGTACTTCATCTGCTCAAGCGAAAGATTGGGGCGCGATGAGAGCACCCAGATGACAATGATCGCGAAAGCCATTCCAGCTATGAACGAGAGCGACTTACTGAGCATGTAAGCTGATCCGAACCACAATGAATGGACCGCGTTCCCGCGCCGCATAATTCGACTTTCTCGTCATCCGGGCCATCTAATTATCCTGCCCCATCATCCGTGCCGCATTTGCCCAATGCGGCGCTCCGACCGTATGCCCGACGGTCGTTCCAACCTTGTGACAAGCGAGTAGCGAGTAGGGTGAGTGAAACCCACCGTCACCGATCAGTATACGCATTGCACCTGCTCCCAAAACTCGTCTGGCACATGTTACTGCGCGGTGCTCCCAGTTCGGCGACCATTCGCCTCAACATGGTGCCGCCACAAATGGCGTCGCTCGCCCCGCGATCATCGCCTGACCGGTCTTCCGCCCATTCCTTAACGCCAAGTGAATCATCACGCGCAACCGTTGATCTCCCTCGCCCCAAACCCGCAGCGCCATCCCGTCGTCCTTCGCGGTCGGGTCCCATTCGGAGACCACGACCTCCCGACCTTCCGTGATCTGCCCGTCGTTTCCGGCGTCATGGAACAGCACCCCGTCGCTCCCCCCCGCCCAGGCCGTGCGGGTCCTCGGCCCGTTCCCAGGGGACTCCCCCGCGTACTCCATGGATATCCTCCCCCATGCAATTCCGTCCGGACTCGGGCAGCCCTGAGGGCTCCCAAGACCGGAGACCGCCAATCCGCCATCGATGGAAACAGGGAAGGGAGGGACCCGCCCTCGACCGCTTGAACGCGCCTCACCAAGGCCCACACCACCACCCCTGCGGGCCGCCGGCCAAAGCCACCGCGTGCCCCGAATCCCCATGGATCAAGGTCTAGCGCCGGGCGGTCCACCGCGCGAGTGGCAGGATTGCTCCGGCCCGCCCCGGTTGAGCGTCGGGCGGCGCCGGAAGGGGGGCGTCCCCTCGGACAATCCTTAAGTCCAAGTTAATCCGCGCCAGCAACCCATTGATATTGCATGATGAGAGGAGGCGTCCGAGCTCGGACGCCCTCAGGCCGCCGGCCGGAACACCCGATAGATTGCTGGGATCACCAGCACGGTCAGGGCCGTGGACGAGGCCAGCCCGAACAGCAGCGAGATCGCCAGCCCCTGGAAGATCGGGTCCGCCAGGATCACCACCGCCCCGATCATCGCCGCGATGGCGGTCAGAAGGATCGGCTTGAACCGGATCGCCCCCGCCTCGATCAGCGTCTCGACCGTGGGCCGCTTCTCCCCCGAGGCCCGGATGAAGTCGACCAAGAGGATCGAGTTCCGGACAATGATCCCCGCCAGGGCAATGAACCCGATCATCGAGGTCGCCGAGAACGGCGCCTGGAACATCCAGTGCCCCAGCATGATCCCCAGGAAGGTCAGCGGGATCGGCGTCAGGATCACCAGCGGCAGCTTGAACGACCCGAACTGGGCGACCACCAGGATATAGATCCCCAGCAGAGCCACGCCAAAGGCAGCCCCCATGTCGCGGAACGTGACCCAGGTCACCTCCCACTCCCCATCCCACAGCAGCGTCACCACCGTCTCGTCGGTGGGCTGGCCGTTCAGCGCGATCACCGGCTTGGTGCCTTCCGGCCAGTCCATTCCGTCCAGCGCCTCCTGCACCGCAAGCATCCCGTACAGCGGCGCCTCGAAACTGCCCGCCAGCTCCGCCGTCACCATCTCGGCCGCCCGGCCATTGTGGCGGAACACCGGAAAGCTCGCCCGCTCCTCGGTGACCCGGATCACATCGCCTAGTTCCACCACCCCCCGCGCGCCCGGCAGCACGTTGGCCGGGATCGGCGTGGACAGGAAGCGTTCGTCCAGCACCCGGTCGCCCTTGTCCCGAGCGATCTGCAGCGGGATGGGATAGCGCCCCTCGCCCCGGTGTGAGTAGCCCACGACCTGCTCGCCGTTCAGGATGGCCAGCGTGTCGAACACGTCCTTCTCCTCGACCCCGAAGAACTCCAGATCGTCGGTCGAGATCGAGGCCCTGAGCTTGCGCGGCGGCACGCCATAGCTGTCGTCCACGTCCACCACGAAGGGCACGCTCTCGAAGGCCTGCCGCACCTTGGCGGCAGTCTCACGGCGGGTCTTTGCATCGGGCCCATAGATCTCGGCCAACAGAGTGGCGATCACCGGTGGGCCGGGCGGCGGCTCTACCGTCTTCAGGCTGGTGCCTTCCGGCACCGGAATGGCCTTCAGCCGCTCGCGGATGTCCAGCGCGATGTCATGGCTCGTCCGCTCGCGCTCGGTCTTGGGCGACAGGACCAGCGCCACCTCGCCCATATGCGGCTGCTGGCGCAGGAAGTAGTGCCGCACGAGGCCGTTGAAGTTGAAGGGCGCGGCCGTTCCGGCATGAGTCTGCACCGCCACCACCTCCGGCAGGTCCAGCACCGCCGCGGCCACATCCTGCGCCACCCGGTCGGTCGCCTCGGTCGAGGCGCCTTCGGGCAGGTCGATCATCACCGAAAGCTCCGACTTGTTGTCGAACGGCAGAAGCTTCACCGTGACGTCCTTGGTGTAGACAAGCCCAAGCGAGCCGAACGAGATCGCCGCCGCCCCAAGAAGGAAGGTCAGCGCCCCCCACCGGGTCCGAAGCACCGGCCGCGCCACTCGGGCGTAAAGCTTGCCCAGGGTGCCGCCAGGATGGCCGCCGTAGGTGTCGTCATGGCCATGCGCCGCCATGTTCGCCCGGCCCGCGATCTTCACCATCAGCCAGGGCGTTATGATGACGGCCACGAAGAAGGAGAAGATCATCGCCGCCGACGCATTGGCGGGGATGGGCGACATGTAGGGGCCCATCAGGCCGCTGACGAACAGCATGGGCAGAAGCGCCGCCACCACAGTCAGAGTGGCCACAATGGTGGGGTTGCCCACCTCGGCCACCGCATCAACTGCCGCGCGAACGCGGTCGCGTCCGTCGTTCATGCCCCAATGCCGGGCAATGTTCTCGATCACGACGATGGCATCATCGACCAGAATCCCGATCGAGAAGATCAGGGCGAACAGGCTGACCCGGTTCAATGTGTAGCCCATGATCCAGCTGGCAAAGAGCGTCAGAAGGATCGTCACGGGGATCACGATGGCCACCACCACCGCCTCGCGCCAGCCGATGGCCAGCCAGACCAGGGCGATGATCGAGACCGTCGCCAACCCCAGGTGGAACAGAAGCTCGTTGGCCTTCTCGTTCGCCGTCTCGCCATAGTCGCGCGTCACGGTGACGGTCACGCCCTCGGGGATCACGCGACCCTCCAGCGCCTCGACCCGGTGCAGCACGTCCTCGGCCACGATCACGGCATTGGCGCCGGCGCGCTTGGCCACAGCCAGCGTCACCGCGGGGGTCCGTTCCAACCCCGCCTCGCCGCGCGTCACCGTGGCAACGATATGATCCGACGTATCGGCCACATAGGACACTTCGGCCACGTCCGAGACATAGACCGGCCGACCATCGCGTGTTGTCAGAAGCAGGTTCATCACTTGCGACGGCGCCACCAGTGTCTCGCCTGCGACCAGCGCAACCTCCTGGCCCTTGTCGCGCAGGAGCCCGGTCGAAAAGGCGCGGTTCGCCTGCGCGACCTTGCCTTGCAGCTGCTGCAGCGTCACGCCGTACAGAGCCAGTCGGTCGGGGTCAGGCGCGATGCGGATCGCGTCTTGGGCATCGCCGACAAGGTAGGTCAGGCCCACGTCATCGGATTTCGTGACCTCGGCCTGCAGCTCGCGGGCAATCCGGGTCAACTCTCCTGCACTTACGTCCGACCACGGCTCGGCCGTCAGCGTCAGCGTCAGGATCGCCACATCGTCGATGCCGCGCCCCACGATCAGTGGTTCGGGGATGCCGACCGGGATCTTGCTGAGATTGGCACGCACCTTGTCGTGCACGCGCAGGATGGCGTCTTCGGATTTCGTGCCCACCAGGAAGCGGGCCGTCACCATCACCTGATCGTCGCCGGTCTGCGAATAGACGTGCTCGACATCGTTGATGCCCTTGACGATCACCTCCAGCGGCTCGGTCACCAGCTTTACTGCATCCTCGGCCCGAAGGCCTGGTGCCTGGACGGTGATGTCCACAAGTGGAACGGAAATCTGCGGCTCTTCCTCTCGCGGCAGCGAGGTCAAGGCAACGAGGCCGGCGGCCAGCGCGGCCAGGATGAACAACGGCGTCAGGGCCGACTGGATGAAGGCCTGGGTCAGCCGGCCGGCTATGCCAAGCGGCTGCTCGCGCACTGGCTGGACGGGGCCGGATTCATGGTCACTCATGGCCGGCGCCTTCCAAAACGTCGTCTCCGGCGGTCAGGCCAGAGATGATCTCGACCATCACCCTGCCTTCGATCTCCCGCTGCTGGCCAGGCACGACCGCACGCATCACCGTCTTGTCGCCCGAACGCACAGCCACGAAGTCGAGGCCGGATTGCGTGTGCACGGCCTCGGCCGGTACCAGCAGGGCCAGCCGCTGACCGACCGGCAGGCGCACCAGCACGCGGGCGTCGAAGAAGCCTTCGGGGAGATCTTCTACCTCGACATCGGCAAGCACGCGGCCGTTCTCGATCAGGGGATAGATGCGGGCGAGCTTGCCTTGCCGCGTACCCGACGGATCCTCGATCTCGATCGTGTCGCCCTCCTTGAGCACGGTGGCGTGACGTTCGGGGACTGCCAGCCGAAGGAATACGCCGCCACCGCCGATCTCGGCCACCGGCTCTCCGGGCATGATCACAGCTCCGGCCGCCACCGGCACGTCCAGAACACGCCCGGCGACGGGAGCAAGCACCGAGCCTTCGGCGGCCTGCTGTTCGATCACCCGGCGCTGCGCACGCGCCGCTTCGATCTGGCCGGTCAGCGCATCGACCTGTGCCCGCAGGGCGTCCAGCCGCTGTGCAGTAGCCACGCCGCGCGCCAGCAGCTCTTCACCGCGCGCCAGCTCGGACTTCGCGTTTTCCAACTGCGCCTGCAGCGCATCCAGTTGGCCATCGGTCGCCTTCAGCTGGAAGCCAAGCTTTTCATCCACAACCTCGGCGATGACCTGGCCCTTTGTGACGCTGTCGCCTTCGACCACACTCACCGAAACCAGGGTGCCCCCTAGACGCGCGCGGGCTGGTATGCGGTCTCGCGCCTCTATCCGGCCATAGACAGCTTTCCATTCGGTGACCGGTATCGGTGCCAGCACTTCGGCTCCGACCGGCATAACGAAGAAGGTGGACAGGGCCAGACCGACAAGAGCGGAACGGGCGTGCTGGGCATATCGCATGGGCAGGCTCCGGTTGGCTGCCGGTCCTGGCGACCGGAGGCTGATATACATTCACATGTGTGCATATATAGTATTCCAACCCGGATGCAAGGGCATCCCCTTCGCTTGCTCAGACCTCGGTTCTGAGCCTGTATCCCGGAGCATGGGCCAGCCGAACCAGAGTGATCGGGCCGTCCGGCGCTGCCGTCCTCCGTTCAGTGATGAACAGCGCCGTCCCCTCGGCAAGGCCGAGGGCGGCGGCCTCGCGCGAATCGGCCGCTTCAGCGCTGAACTCGATGTCACCGCTGGCATAGGGGACATTGCCGACCAGCCATTCGTTCAGCGACACACGGTCCAAATCGGGCAGTGGCGGCAGGATCGCCGTGTTCAGCCAGCGCGTTTCCAGCGCGAAGGGCCGGCCATCAGCCAGGTGCAGTGTCTCGACGAGCAGCATTTCGGCAGCGTGGTTCAGACGTGAAGCGACCGGGGGCGGCGGAACGGCCGACCGGGCCGACAGCACACGGTGCGAATGGACTGCGCCCCGCGCCTCGACCTCGCGGCGGATGACGGGGATCTCCAGC
>Ga0209368_1000424_pt1 | contig 38829 bp, 28 predicted proteins | sample EBPBio242008_DNA_FD_185862 | JGI IMG/M metagenome (GOLD analysis project Ga0209368, IMG submission 185862) | Wastewater treatment Type I Accumulibacter community from EBPR Bioreactor in Madison, WI, USA - Reactor 1_4/24/2008_ DNA (SPAdes)... | ecosystem: Engineered > Bioreactor > EBPR >...
CCCTCCAGGTGATCCATGAAACGCGCCCCTCGCAGCCGTCAACGCCATGATTTATATGCGAAATATCACGATTACGACAGCGAAATCAGCGACTTACTTGGAGAATGTGGGACAAAACGCGCTTTATGTCACACTGGTCGCTTTCGGCGGGCAAGACTGGATGTCTGGCAGTGTTGGACGAAAAACCTTCGTAAATGAGAGTTTACTCAGCCAGAACAGATCCAAAGCAGAAATATAGGCACTTCATGAAAGCATTTGAATTCGATCACAATCTCATCGACGCCTACGCGCGCTTTTCGCGCTCCTTCAGCACTGTCCGAGCAGATGACATCGTGGGCGAGATCAAACGCCAATATGATGAAGGGCGCTTCTGGCCTGATGCCCTGCTTTCACTGAACCCGAGATTTCTTTCGGGCCCAACAGTCGACGACCTTGTAGTATCGGGGGATCTAGACGAGGCAACCGCCAAGATCTTCCGGATCGGCACCACGCCCATAAAATTCCACCGGCACCAAGCTCAATCCATTGCCAAAGCACGCGCCGGTCAGAGCTATGTGGTAACGACGGGAACAGGTTCGGGGAAATCTCTTTGTTTCTTCGTTCCTGTGGTGGACGCAATTGTGCGTGCACGCAAAGCCGGTCGGCCGCGCAAGACGAGCGCGATCATCGTCTACCCAATGAACGCTTTGGCAAACAGCCAGATCAAAGAAATCGACAAGTTCATTTCCCAATCCGGGCTGCCAGAAGATCTGAAACCAGTGGTGCGGCGCTACACGGGTCAGGAAAGTCAGGAGGAGCGTCAACGGATTGCTGACAATCCGCCAGATATCCTGCTCACGAACTTCATGATGGCCGAACTACTGCTTACGCGGCAGGACGCCCTAGATACCAAGGTCATCGACAACGCCAGCGGGCTCGAGTTCATCGTGCTCGACGAACTGCATACTTATCGCGGTCGCCAAGGTGCTGACGTTGCTATCCTTGTTCGGCGCCTTCGAAATCGCTGCGCACCAAACAAAGCTCCGATCTGCATCGGCACATCCGCCACCATGGCAAGCGAAGGTTCAGAAGGGGGGCGCGCAAAAGCCGTGGCTGACGTATCGTCTCGCCTTTTCGGGGCGTCGATTGGCCCTGATGCTGTTATCGACGAGTCTCTTCAGCGCGCAACCGATGACAGACTGAAGCTGGAAGATGTCCGGCCGCAGATCGCCTCGGCACTTGGCAACGAGTTGCCTGAGGTATTGACGGATGAGGTGTTGCGCCGACATCCTCTCGCTGTTTGGGCTGAGCTTGCGATTGGTCTTGATGATGGCCAAGAACTCAAGCGCAAGAAGCCTGTCCCTTTCGACGACGCAGTGAAGCAGCTGTCGCTGGATAGCGGCCTCGACAAGGAAACATGTCGAACTGGTTTCGAGCGTTTCTTGACCCGTGTCAGCCTGCCAGAATCTGAACGCGGCGGCGGTGGCTCTGGTGCTTTCCTCGCGTTCAAGCTGCATCGCTTTATTTCCGGGGCTGGAGAGATTTTCACGACACTCACCGGTCGGCCGAGACGGGTTCTGTTCGAAGGCCAACTGGAAGACCCGGATGCGCCCGGCCATCGCCTCTATCCAACCCGGTTCTGCAGGGAATGCGGCCATGAAGTCCATGTCGTCACCAAGACCGAAGACGCCGATGGACTTCGCTTTTTACCCAGAAACATTGACGACACGCCCATCGCAGACCCGGATGGCGATATAGCGGGCTACCTGACGCCAGTTGGTGAGGGAGACTCGGACTACGCCTTTGACGGCGATCCTGATAGTTACCCGGAAGACTGGCGCGAGGAGCGAAACGGCATCGAACGTCTTCGCGCTAACCGAAAAGGCCGATTGCCTGAGCAGATAACCGTGCGGCCTGATGGGCGATACGGCCCAGACGGAGCTAGTTTCTGGTTCATTCCCGGAAAATTTGGGTTTTGCCCATGCTGCCTTGACCAACCGAGCCCCGGCGCGCGGGAACGTAGCAAACTCGCGGGCCTTTCTGGCGAAGGCCGAAGCTCGGCAACCACACACCTGGTTTCAACCGCTCTCGAGTGGATGAACGGTGACTCCAGCGGCGTGCCTGCCGAGAAGCGAAAACTGCTGGGATTCACGGACAACCGTCAAGACGCCGCCCTTCAGGCGGGGCACTTCAACGACTATCTGTTTGTGAGCTTGCTGCGCGGCGCGATCTTGCGCGCTGTTCTCGACGCGGGTTCGGACGGCATGGCCGAGGATGAATTCGGCCTACGTGTTGTGAAGGCCCTCGGTTTTACGGCATCAAACAAGGACTCTCGGATCCACTGGATGTTGGACCCCGAAGCTGGTGCCGTCGTGCGCGAGGATGCCCAACGCTCTCTTGCCAAAGTCCTGGCCCACCGGGTCTGGACGGACCTGAGACGGGGGTGGCGCTACACCAACCCCAGCCTATCGGTGCTCAAGCTGGTCGATGTCGAGTTCATCGGGCTCGACGATATCGCGGAAGACAGAGAAGCCCTGATGGCAGTACACTCGGCGCTCGGAGACTTGGACGCCGACGCCTGCAAAAAGTTGCTCAAGGACATCCTGGGCGCGATGCTGGAGGGACTAGCCGTCAGCACTGAGGCCCTCGATCTGACGGTTCTCGACACGGTCGGGCAAAAATCGCGAAACCTGTTGCGGACGCCTTGGGCTATCGATCAGAAGGAAATGCCCCGAAGCAGGTCGACCTTGTTCTTGCAGGCACCCGGAAAGGATCGTGTGGGGCTGCGTGAAGAGCAGACCATTATTCGCGCAGGACACAACTCTCGGATCGGCCGATCGATAAACCGCAAGAGTGTGATCGGAACGAAGCTCAACAAGACCGATTACCTTGCCGTCATGACCGGACTTCTGGAGCTGATGGCCCGCGAGGGCTTGGTTTCGCTTGTAGAAATCGAGGCCGATTTGCTTGGATGGCGATTGTCGCCTTCGGCTGTTCGTCTGGTGCCAGGAGAAGCCATACGAGCCGGTGAAGCGCAGGGAAACCGATATTTTCACGACCTCTACAACGTCATTGCGACCGATTTGAAGAAGGGCCGAAGCACCTACTGGGGGCTGGAAGGCCGCGAGCACACGGCGCAGGTATCACAAAGGCAGCGGGAATGGCGCGAATGGCGCTTCCGATTTGAAGATGATGACCGCGCAAAGCTCAAAGAGAATACTGCAGAGATCAAGTCATCGGGTGAGTCCGATCAGTTCCTGCCCGCATTGTTCTGTTCACCAACTATGGAGCTTGGCGTCGACATATCGGCGTTGAATGCCGTCTATCTGCGCAACGTGCCGCCGACGCCGGCCAACTACGCGCAACGGGCAGGTCGGGCAGGTCGATCCGGACAAGCGGCGGTCATCGTCACCTACTGCGCGGCGCAGTCTCCGCACGACCAGTATTTCTTCGAGCGCCGCAACGACATGGTCGCCGGGGTTGTCCGGCCGCCTGCACTCGACATCACCAATGAAGAACTAGTTCGCTCACACTTGCACGCCGTCTGGCTGGCAGAGGCAAAGCTAGCGTTGTCACCTGACATTCCCGAAATCCTGGACCTGAAACAGGCAAAGTACCCTCTGAAACAGGACGTGATCGACGTCGTAAACCGGCCAAGCCTGGTGACTGCTGCGCGCGCGCCGATGAAGCGGGTGCTGGACCAAATCCTTGCATCAATGGACGGAAAGAAACCCGTCTGGATGGGGGATGAGGATGATTTCATCCTTCAGGTCGCACTGCGTGCTCCACAAGAGTTTGACCGCGCGTTTGACCGCTGGCGTGAACTCTACAATTCGGCGCGGACCCAGCTGGTGGAGGCGAATAGCCGATCCGAGATTACTGGATTATCTGGTGCCGACCGCCGCAAGATCAAGGCTGCTCAAATGCAGGCAAGCGATCAGATAGCCATTCTGGAACAAGGGAAGGCCACGAACGGATCTGATTTCTTTTCCTATAGGTACCTTGCGACCGAAGGCTTCTTGCCTGGCTACAACTTCCCGCGGCTGCCGCTCTACGCCTTCGTCCCAGGTGAGGGCAAAGCTGGTTCGTTTCTGCAACGCGCAAGATTCCTCGCGATCTCCGAGTTCGGGCCACGCAGCCTGATCTATCACGAAGGTCGGGCCTACCGGGTGATGAAGGCCAAGTTGCCGCCAGAGGTTCGCACCGGGGATGGTTCGGAATTGGCCACCAAGGACATCTTCATCTGCTCCAATTGCGGTGCCTGCCACGAAGGTGACGTCGAGCGTTGTCACGCGTGCAACTCACCGATGGCAGGCGAGGTTCCGGTGCAGCGGACACTTCGAATTGACAATGTAGAAGCAGCGCCTGCCGACCGGATCACGGCGAACGACGAGGAGCGCGTTCGCCAGGGATTTGATATCCAGACTGTCTTCTCATGGCCCAAGAAGGATGGTCAGCTTCAGGTGACAGAGGCTGATTTCCGTTGCGGAGATACATCGATCCTCGCCCTCCAGTATGCCAACAGCGCTGAAATCAGCCGGATCAACAAGGGCCTGAAACGCCGCAAAAACCGGACTGTCTTCGGCTTCAACATCGACCCCCGAAGCGGATACTGGGCGAAATCAGAAGACGAAGATCCTGATGTCGACGTTCCGCCAGATGTCGCAAGACCGGTCCGCATCGTGCCAATCGTACGCGACCGCAAGAACGCACTTCTGCTCCGCTTCCGCGAACCGGACACCTACGCCCCCGAAACAATTGCGACCGTCCAACACGCGCTATTACGCGGCATCGCGGTCACTTATCAGCTTGAAGAGGGCGAGATCCTTGGGGAGCCTTTGCCGGCCCGAGACAACCGGCGCTCAATCCTCGCCTATGAAGCGACAGAGGGCGGTGCCGGTGTCTTGAACCGCCTGGTTGAAGACGCGCACGCCTTGGGCAAGGTGGCGCGGGAAGCGCTGTCCATCATGCACTTCGACAATGTCGACAAAGCCATCGCCGCCGGAAATGCAAAGCTGTTGGTTGATCGAGATGGTGATGCCTGTGTTCGTGGCTGCTATCGCTGCCTGCTTTCTTACTTCAACCAGCCAGATCATGAACTGATTGACCGAGCTAGCGATGAAGCAAAGCAAATGCTGATCGATCTGGCTCGTGGTGAAGTCATACTGGCCAAAGGTTCACCGCGCTCGGCTGGTGCCGAGGGGTGGGAGCCAGCCTTCAAGGATGCCGGTATCCCGGCACCCGATAGCGCTTCCGTCAGTTTTGCGGACCAGGAGATGAGTTTTGCTTGGCGCAACCATTTTGTTGCTGCTTGTACCGCAACCCTCTCAGCGGCTGCGCTGGAGATCGCTGACGCCAAAGGCTGGACGCTTTTCGAATTGCCCGATTCTTGCGCGGACGGAGTGCCCGATGCGCTGATTTCGATGTTCAAGGATTGATCTGATGACCGTTAATTTTGCTCCCGGAGACTTGGTGCGTGCCCGTGGACGTGAATGGGTCGCATTGCCGTCCCCGCGCGAGGGCATCCTTGCACTGCGCCCCCTTTCTGGCAGCGAAAGCGACACAGTCATTCTCGATCCCTCCCTTGAAACCCAGCCTGTCACAGTTGCCCGTTTCGATTTACCATCCGAGGCTGCGCCGACGGTCCAGTCGAAGGCTGCTCTATTGGCAGACGCGATGCGGCTGACTCTTCGACGGGGAGCGGGCCCATTCCGCTCGGCCGCCCAACTGGCCTTCGAGCCCAGAACCTATCAGTTGGTCCCTCTGCTGATGGCGCTTCGTCTGCAGGTGCCTCGCCTTCTGATCGCCGACGATGTCGGAATCGGGAAAACCATTGAAGCGGGCTTGATCCTTCGCGAGCTAATGGACCGGGGAGAAGTCGATGGCTTCTCAGTACTTTGCCCGCCCCACCTCGTCGAGCAATGGGTCGGGGAATTGAAGCAGCGGTTCGGGATCGAGGCGGTTGCCGTGACATCAGGTAGTGCCGCGAGGCTGGAACGCGGCCTCCCGCTGGCCCAGACCCTGTTCGATGCCTACCCCTATACCGTGGTCAGCCTCGACTACATCAAGGCCGAAAAGCGTCGTGAAGGCTTTGCACGGGCATGCCCCGATTTCGTGATCGTTGATGAAGCCCATGCCTGTGTGGGAACGCACAAAGGCAAGCAGCAACGCTTCGAGCTGCTGGCTGGCCTTGCCCGCGATACTGAGCGTCGGATGATCCTTCTTACCGCAACCCCCCACTCCGGAGATGAAGACGCGTTTGGCCGTCTTCTTTCGCTGATTGAGCCGTCTTTTGGTGTAATGAATTTTGACGACGCCCGATATCGGGAACGTCTGGCTCGACATTTCGTGCAGCGCCAGCGGATCGATCTCGTTTCGGGGGAATGGGACGAGAACCGCGCATTTCCCAAGCACGAAACGACCGAGTCTCCCTACAGGCTGTCGCAGGCGCATCTCGATTTCCAAGAGGCCGTGCTCGACTACTGCTTTGGTGTCGTCTCGCGCGCAGGCACCGGGCTTAGGGAACGGCGTCTCGCCTTCTGGGGCACGCTCGCCCTGATGCGCTGTGTAGGTTCGTCGCCAGCGGCGGCCCTCAGCGCCCTCCGTAACCGGATGTCGAATGAGAGCGACCGGCTTGAGCCGCAGATTTATGACGAAGACTCCGATGACGAAGATGCTGTCGATATCGAACCCAGCACCGGGTTCGATACTGATCCCGCCCTTCTGGCTTTGGTCGTCCGGGCAGAGGAATTGGTTCACAAAGCCGACCCGAAGCTCACGGCCCTCATCGATGCGCTCACGCCACTGATCAAGAAGGGCGTGAATCCCGTAGTGTTCTGCCGATATTTGGCCACTGCCGAGCATGTCCGAAATGGACTGCGGAAGGCATTTCCCAAACTGGCTGTCGAAGCTGTAACGGGTGTTCTGACACCCGACGAGCGCCGCGACCGCGTGGCCGAAATGGCATCGGCCGACGACCAGAAAGAAGTTCAGCGTATTCTGGTCGCTACCGATTGCCTGTCCGAAGGAATCAACCTTCAGCAGCTGTTCGACACCGTCATTCACTTCGACCTGTCCTGGAACCCTACCCGGCATCAGCAGCGCGAGGGTCGCGTTGACCGCTTCGGGCAGCCGGCAGAGCTCGTCCGCTCGATCATGATGTTTTCACCGGATAGCGCCATCGACGGGGCTGTTCTCGAAGTGATCCTTCGCAAGGCGGAGGAAATCCGCAAAGCAACAGGCGTGACCGTGCCTCTACCCGATAATCGCGGGCCGGTAACAGACGCGCTGATGGCGTCGATGATGTTGCGCCGTGGTGGAACTCGGCAGCTGGCGCTCGACCTTCGCCTCGATGATGGCACTAAAGCGATGGAAACGCGCTGGCGCGACGCATCGGAAAGCGAGAAGAAATCCCGCGCGCGCTTCGCCCAGAATGCGATGAAGCCACAGGAGGTGGCACCAGAATGGGAAAAGGTTCGCACGCTGCTGGGATCGCCAGCAGATGCCAGAGTATTCATCGAACGAGCAATGTCTCGCTTTGGCGTTCCACTTGAACCCAGAAAAACCCTCTTGGTCGCCCACGTCCATGCGTTGGAAGCGGGCCTGAAAGAACGACTGGCACAACGGAACCTGAGTGGCTCAATTCGCCTCGCCATGGTCGAGCCCGCTCCGTCAGGGACTGCGCTGCTAACAAGAACACATCCCCTGACCGCCACCCTCGCCGAGGCGCTGGTGGAAGCATCCCTTGACCGCGAGGCCTTGTCCGGTCTCGGAATCGGCCGGGTTGGTGCTTGGCCAACCTCAGCCGTACAGCAGATGACCCGAGTGGCTCTCCTTCGTATCCGGTTCAAGCTGACCGTCCATGCGCGAAAAGAGCGCCTTCTCCTCGCCGAGGAGGCTGCCCTCGTAGCGTTGCAGGGCGGCAAGATTGTCGCAAGCGGCGAAGCAGCCCGCGCACTTCTGAACACACCTGCAACCTCTGACCTCGCTTTGTCCGCTCGGGACCGTTTCATTGGCAAAGCAAAGGAAGACCTGCCCAGCTTGCTCGGTGGCCCGTTGGCTGACTTTGTCAAAACCCGTGCCGAAGAGCTCATGCAAGATCATGCCCGCCTTCGCGCCGCTGCCGGATCGGCCTCTCGCGTCACCGTCGAAGCTGTTCTGCCGCCAGACGTGATCGGTCTCTTCGTTCTTATGCCGAGCGAGATCTGATCATGGCGCGCAAACCCATCGTCGACATGTCCGCCTGGCCTTCGCTCAGCCTCGAAGGCAATCTGATCGCACCTGCCATGGTTGCAGCGACTGATCGCCGTGAGGCATCAGAGCAAACCGAATCCGACTACCGCATTCGCAAGGGCCTCACGATCCGCGAGGAAATCTCGACCGCCTTTCGTGTTGGCCAGTCGCATTTCGACACCTTCGCCAAGATCGCACACCCCTCGGCCGATGCAACGCGACGCTTCATCAAAGCCTTCCTGCAGGAAACCTTCGGCTTCGACGACCTCGTACCAGTGGATGGCCCTCTGTCCTTCATCGCGGGCGGACGGGTGCCGGTCGTGGTCGTGCCCCCGTCAGACGAAAAGCTCGACCGGCGAAGCGCAACCCTCTCGACCGACCGCACACGGTCCCCCGCCTTTGCGCTTCAGGATCACCTGAACGAGCATGACGAAACCCTATGGGGCCTTGTCACCAACGGCACCCTCATCCGCCTGATGCGGGACAACGCATCGCTGACACGTCCGGCTTACATCGAAGCCGACCTCTCCCAGATCTTCACAAACGAAGACGCCGCGTCCTTCGCCGTTCTCTGGCTCCTGATCCACCGCACCCGTTTTGGCGTCGCGGACGCCCCTGCCACCGATTGCGCGCTGGAGCGCTGGCGCGAAGCTGGGTCGAAGGAAGGTGAAGTTGCCCGCGATCGCCTAGCCGTCCAGGTCCAGCTCGCGCTCAAGGTGCTCGGCTCCGGCTTTCTCGAGGCCAATCCCGACCTGCGCGATAGGTTGAAATCGGGCGAGATCAACCTGACCGAGTGGTTCAACGAACTCCTCCGCCTCGTCTACCGCCTGATATTCCTGATGGTGGCCGAGGATCGCAACCTCCTGCACCCAGAAAAGGCCAAGCCCGACGCCCGCAAGCTTTATGCCGAGGGTTACAGCCTCGCTGCCTTGCGCGCCCAATGCTACCGCGCCGCCTCGTGGGACAAGCATCACGACCGCTACGAGGGCATCAAGATCGTCTTCCACGCGCTCGCCAACGGCCAAGAGGCGTTGGCGCTCCCGGCCCTCGGCGGCCTTTTCGCGGGCGACAAGCTGCCCCACCTCGAAACCGCCCGCCTGCGCAACCGCGCCTTCATGGAGGCGCTCTACCGCCTCTCCTGGCTTGACCAGAAAACCGGCATGGTCCCGGTCAACTGGCGCGCGATGGAGACCGAGGAACTGGGCTCCGTCTACGAATCCCTCCTCGAACTGCAGCCTCAGCTGGGCGATGACGGCAAAACGCTGGTCTTCGCCTCCGAGGCTGCCGAGCAGAAGGGCAACCAGCGCAAGACAACCGGCTCCTACTACACGCCCGACAGCCTCGTGCAGGCGCTGCTCGACACCGCTCTTGACCCCGTGCTCGACAAGACCGAGGCCGAGGCCGACGATCCCGCCAAGGCGCTGCTGAAACTTTCGGTCATCGACCCCGCCTGCGGCTCGGGCCACTTCCTGCTGGCCGCCGCCCGCCGCATTGCCACGCGGCTCGCCCGCATCCGCGCCGATGGCACGCCATCGCTGGCCGATTTCCGTCATGCCCTGCGCGATGTCGCGCGGTCCTGCCTGCACGGGGTGGACCGCAACCCAATGGCGGTGGAACTGACCAAGGTCGCCCTCTGGATCGAGACGGTGGACCCCGGCCTTCCCCTCGGCTTCTTCGACGCGCAGATCCGCTGCGGCGATGCACTGCTGGGAGTGTTCGACCTGAAGGTGCTGCAGGAAGGCATTCCTGATGCAGCCTACAAACCGCTGACAGGCGACGACAAGGAAGCGGCGAAATACAATGCCCGCGCCAACAAGGACGCGAAGGCAGGCCAAGGGCGACTTGATTTCACCGGTGGTAGGTCTCGCCTTCCTGCGATCCGACCGATTGCTACCGAATACACCGGCTTCCGCGCTCTCGGGGAAGACACGCTGGATGACATCATCACAAAGGATCGCCGGTTCCGCTCACTGCGGGAGGGCGCAGCATTCCATAAAGTCGAGATGGCTTGTGACCTCTACATTGCAGCTTTCCTGCTGCCGAAGACCGGTGGGGCGCCGACTTCGCGCGGAACAAGAACGATACCCACAACCTCCGACGTCTGGCAGGCGCTAGACGACGGGGAGGTTTGGGGGCCGCTGATCGGGCATTCAAAGGTCGCTCGCCGCGCTCGTGCTTTCCACTGGCCGTTAGAGTTCCCCGACGTGATGGACCGGGGCGGGTTTGACGTTGTGTTGGGCAATCCCCCTTGGGAGCGTATTAAGCTCCAAGAGCAAGAGTTTTTCGCCGCCCTGTCGCCCGAGATTGCCGGAGCCCCAAATAAGGCTGCTCGCGAAAAGCTGATCCGATCACTCGCTGCCGCCCCCGAGGGTACCCCTGACCGCACGCTGTTTGACGACTTCCAGCAAGCCAAACGCACCGCCGAGGCCGCAAGCGAGTTCGCCCGCGTGCCCGAGGTCGAAGAAGTCAAAGTCGGAAAACGTATCGAGAAGCACTTCGTCGGGGGCCGCTTCCCGCTGACCGGGCGCGGCGATGTAAACACCTATGCGCTTTTTGCCGAATTGTTCTCGCGTCTGGCCGGTCCAAAAGGCCGCGCCGGGGTGATTGTGCCCACTGGGATTGCCACCGACGCCACCACTGCGCCATTCTTTGCCAGCTTAGTTTCAGACAAGCGCCTGTCGCAACTGGTGGATTTTGAAAACAGGGCTGGCCTGTTCCAAGCCGTCGACAGCCGGATGAAGTTTTGTTTGCTGACCCTTGGCCGCAACCAAGGAACTGCGCGCTTCGCATTCTTCCTGACCAACACCGCGCAACTGGCCGAACCCGAGCGCAACTTCACTCTTACGCCCGATGCCATCGCTCGCCTTAACCCCAACACCCGCACCGCCCCCGTCTTCCGCAGCCGGGCAGACGCAGAATTAACTGCGAAAATCTATAAGAACGCCCCTGTGTTGATTGATGAAGCAAATAAGTCTGATGGAAACATCTGGGGCCTAACAGTTCACACCCGTCTCTGGCACATGGCGGAAGATGTCTTTTGGTTCCGCACGGCTACGCAGCTTGTCGATTTGGGCTTCAAACGCGAAGGGCGAAATTGGATCAGGCCGAGGCCGGACGTCACTCCTTCCGAGGACTTCGTAAATATCGACCAGCTAGCGACGCACTTTTCGCCAATGATCGAAGCGAAGATGGTCACCTACTACGATCATCGCGCCGCAACCTATGGCGAGCGTGGTGAAGTTCGTGGTTATCGCGTCTTGCCAGAGACAACCCTCGAACAGCATCAGGATCCAGCATTTGAAGCGGAGCCATTTTATTGGGTTCCAACTGATGACCTTGACCGCCGGCTTGATCCATTCTCGAAACGTGGCTGGCTTCTCGGTTGGAAAGATGTTGCTTCCGCGACAAACGAGAGAACAGCTACATTTGCAATCGTGCCGCGATCGGCTGTTGGACATACGATGCCCCTAATGTTCCCGGAAGCATCAGAGCGTGAAATCGCGTGCCTATATGCCAACACATGTTCCTTGACCCTCGACTACGCCGCACGGCAATCGGTGGCAGGACTTCACCTAACCTTGGGCTATCTGAAACAACTCCCGATACTCCCCCCCAGCTTTTACAACGATCCGCGCCAAGCTTTCATTACCCCGAAAGTCCTAGAACTTACCTACACCTCGCACAGCCTCGCCCCCTTTGCCCGCGATCTGGGCCATGACGGCCCGCCCTTCGCCTGGGACGAGGCCCGCCGCGCCCGCCTGCGCGCCGATCTCGACGCCTTCTACGCCCGCGCCTATGGCCTTACCCGCGACGAGCGCGCTACATACTTGACCCTGCCGAAGTGAAGGGGCCCGACTACCCCTCGGAAACCTTTCGCGTCCTGAAGGAAAAGGAAATCCGCCAGCACGGTTTCTTCCGAACGCAACGCCTTGTCATGGAGGCATGGGACCGGATGGTGGCGGACGGAACCTTCAATGCCCTCGGGCTGGGTATCCAAGCGGCCGCACCAGCACACGGTCCTGGGATCGACCTGCCCGCGCTTTCGAGCCTGCGCGACGGAGCTTGGGCATGGCCGCCGCAGATTCAACTGCAGCACCGACTGCGGTATGCCGCCCAGTACGCTCTTTGGCTCAGCGATCCGGCTCAGGATACTTTGTTGATGCGCATCCTGATCGCCTGCCTGGCCGAACCCGCACTACTCACGCCGCTGCTATCGGACGAAGATCGCGTGCAATGGAGCCGACTGGTTGGCCCCGAAGCGCGGCCGGCACAAGGCTCAACCCGCCTCCGCCCTGCAATCAACGCCGCTTGGCGCAACGCGTTTGACACACTCGTCTCTTCTGGTCAGCTTGAAGAACGTGATGGGCGCTGGATCAGAGGCCGCCATTTCAATTCGTCGGGACTGCGGGCCGAGTCAGCCGAAGCACAACGCACCGGCTTTGTGCTGCAGGCGGTCCGACGGCTGGACCGGCGCCAGATCACCGCCGCAGTGTCGCGCGAGGACAACATCATCTGGGCGGAGTTCCGGCATGGCACCGGCTGATCTTTTCGCGCCGCAAATGCAATCGCCCGTGGCACCGGATGGCCGCCGCGAACCGCGAATGTGGATTCGTCGGTTGGCGATTTTCGAGGATCCGCAGACCATCCGCCGGGATATACCCCTCAGACCCGGCCTGAACATCATCTGGACGCCTGACATGTCAAGCAGCGGCCAGCCGTCACTTGCGCATGGCAGTGGGAAAACAACTTTCTGCCGACTGCTCCGAGCCTGTCTCGGTGAACCCGATTACGCGACCGATACGCAGCGGACACGCCTTATGGTTAGGCTGCCGAAAGGGCTGGTGGCGGCTGAGATCATCATCGACGGCACCTGCTGGGTTGTCGTTCGCACTCTCGGCTTTGGAAGCAATAGCTTCGTCGCCCAAATGGAAAGCATTGAGGATGCACTAGCCCGCGGGCGTCTGGAGGCAGATCCTACCTCGATAGATGCCATCGTCACAAAAGCATTCTTTGCCAGCCTCATCGGGCGATCACCTCAGGAAGTTGGGGACGAACACATCTGGGACGTCCTGAGGGCTTGGCTGTCGCGCGACCAGGAGTGTCGGCTGTCCGACATCCTGGCTTGGCGAACATCGAAAACACAAACCCGTTCTCGCGCGCAGACGCTGAGTGAAACATCGAAGCTGACCATGGTTCGCCTAGCCCTGCGCTCGCTCGACGCGGAAGAGCAAAGAGCCTCCGCTCGCGAACGGGAACTCGCCAGTGCCGCAGACGAAGAGCGCAAGGAGCAGGCTTATGGAGAGCAGAGCAAGGCAAAGAAGTTTTCGTCACTCCGCGATGCGTTAGGGGTCGGTGAAGATGTCGGGCTTGATGATACTCTTGAGCAGAAGGGGCTGGTATCCCGCGCGCAGGCCGCGCTCGCTGAAGCGATGCGCGCGGAGGCGCCGCAACCGCCCGACGTCGGTGCGCTCTTTGTCCGGCTTGCTGACCTCAACACACAGCGTGCAGCTCGGGTCGAGGGACGGCAAACGCAGCAAACCGATGCGGATCGGAAGCGTATCGAAGCCGAACGCCTCCGCAGCGAAGCAAGCCATGGTGAGTTCGACATAGGCCAAGGTCGTGTTAGGGTATGCTCCATTTGCCGTGTTCCAGTGGATGAGGTGCTGGCAAAGGGATGCGGCATTTCGCTGGAGCGATGTGACGTTGAGGCCATAAGGCGGGCAATCGCGGAAAAGCAAAATCAAGCGGCAGAACTGGATCAGGCTTCCAAGGTCGCCGAATTGGAAGCAAGCTGCATAACGGCTCTTATCCAGCAAATCGATCAGGAAATCCGAACAATCGAAGCGCAGGCGCAAAGCGCAGACACCGCACTTCGTTTGGCACAACAAAAGGCGGCGACGATCCAAGACCGAGTTTATCGGGCGAGACGCTTGCTCGATGATGCGCGAGCATTACAGAAGAGCACTTTGACTACACGTCCCGCACCCACTGCGACAGATGAACTGGAGACTGTGCGACAGCAGATGGAGCAAGGCAGGAAGCGTGCGCAACAGGCTATTGGAACCTTGGAGGAGCGATATCAGGGAATCGTATCTGCCTGGCTCCCTGACGGTATCGAAGGATCAATCAAGCTTGACGGCAAGGGATTGCGGGTTGATGCGCAATTCTCTGGCAGGGGGGAAGTATCAACAGCCGCACTCGACTCGCTGAAGATAGTTGCATTCGATCTAGCTGCGATGCACCTGGCAATCGAAGAGAAGGCAGATCTACCAGCAGTTCTCATCCACGACAGCCCCCGCGAGGCTGACCTCGACGGGACACTATACGCTCGCTTGTTCGAGCTGATACATCGGTGGGAAACTGAATCCACAGCGCCGTGTTTCCAATACATCATTACGACCACAACAGCGCCACCTACCCCACTGCAAAGCGACGAATATGTCGTCTTGCAGATGAGTTCGACCCCTCCGGCGGCACGCCTCTTTGGAATAGACCTATGACGATCGAAGCGCCCCAGAGCTTCGTCGTCTCGCAGGAATGCCAGAAGGTCGCCTGGCAGAATGGCTACCGCCGCGCCTTAGGTGAGGTGGGCGGATGGGCGCGCTACGGATCTACGACCGCGAAGGGTACGATCTGGTTCGCAGCCGGGGGGCACGAGGGGCCGTGGTTTTTGGCTCTTGATCACCTCGGTATCGCCGAGGATCTGGCCCTACCCCAAACCGATATGCCGGGCCCGGGCCTCGTGCGCTATGCCTTTTCCAATCTGACCACGCTCTATGCCGTGATGCCGCGGGTCTATCAGTTGGGCGTAACGCTGCCCGATGGCCCCCTCGAGGAATTCCGCGCGGCCGTGGAGAATTTACCTAAGAGCACCGAGGCCGAGCGACTGGTCATACAGCGCGTTGGGCAGGATATTTTCCGGGACCGGCTGATGACCTATTGGCAAGGTCGCTGCCCCCTGACCGGGATCACCGATCCAGCCCTGCTGCGCGCCAGCCATATCATTGCTTGGAAGGATTGCGCCAGCGACGCCGAGCGGCTGGACGTACACAACGGCCTGCTGCTTTCGGCTTTGTGGGACGCCGCCTTCGACCGGGGTCTTGTGACCTTTGACGATGACGGGCAGCCACAATTTTCAGTGAAGCTGAGCGATGCTGCTCGACTTGAATTGCGGTGGTACGCACCTCTCCCCCTAAACGACAAGTTGCGCAGCCGGCTCAAGTGGCATCGCACCAGCCTGTTTGATCGTGATCATTAGAAAGCAAAGGGGGCTTACGCCCCCTTCTCGAACTTCAGAACCGGGATGCCCAGCTTCTTAGCCTTGTCGGCGAGGTTTTCCTGAATACCATTGCCCGGGAAGACGAGGACACCCACAGGCAGCACATCCAGTATGGCATCGTTGCGCTTGAACGGGGCCGCCTTAGCGTGTTTGGTCCAGTCGGGTTTGAAGGCGACCTGCGTGACCTTGCGGGCTTCGGCCCATTTGGCGGCGATGAGTTCGGCCCCCTTGGGGCTGCCACCATGGAGAAGGACCATGTCGGGATACTTGATCCGGACCTGATCGAGCTTGCCCCAGATCAGGCGGTGATCGTTGAAGTCGGTCCCACCGGTGAGGGCGATCTTGGTGCCTTGGGGCAGCATCACTTCGGTTTCCGCGCGGCGCTTGGCGGAGAGGAAATCGCGGCTGTCGATCAGCGCTGCGGTCAGGTGCTTGTGGTTCACCATCGAGCCTGAGCGGGGCCGCCAGGTAGAGCCTGTGTGCAGCTCGAACGCCTCGGCGCTGCGGTCGCGGAAGGCTTCCAGACAATGCCGCCGTTCGACAAGGCTGGTGCCTTCGGCCGTCAGCCGCTCAAGTTCGGTCGATTTCACCTCAGAGCCGTCTTGTTCGCGCTGCAGGCGGTGTTGCGCCACTTCATTGTCATCGAGCAGGCGTTCGGTGCGGGCTGCGGCGCGGTGGAAAAGGTTGACCTGGCCCCAGAGCAATTCTTCGAGGTCGGGTTCCATGCGGGTCTCGCCAAGGGTTGCTGCGAGGGCATCGAAGATATCGCTGACCGCGTCGATGAGGCGCTCGGGTTCCGGCATCGGGCGCAGATCGACCTCGTCCTGGAAGGCACGGGTGCCGAAGAGCTGAAGCTCCTGAAGCGCCCAGGCGGTCTGGGAAAGGGCGGGGCTGCGGTCGAAATCTTCGCTTTGGAATTGGGTCGTCATGGTCTTTTGCCTCCGGCTGCTCGGGCCCGCGCGACATCCCGCGCGGCCTTCATGGGCTGCGAAAGCTGTCACTGGGGACGCCCCTTCACCCCGCCTTCGGGGCCGGAACGCATGTGGAGGAGGACGGGGGGCGGCTGATTTGCCTCGCGATGCAAAGCGCACGCCTGCGTGCGCGGCGGAAATCAGTTGCCCCCCGTCCTTGAAGGGGCGGCCCCTTTGACGGCCGCCTGCCCATCTCTTGAAGGACGTGCGGGTGTCGGGTGGGTTCGACAGCCGGGCCGTGGGAAAAGACGCGACCCTGTTCCTCAAACGATGCTTGGCCCCCTGCCCCGCGCCCTGACTGCCTTTGCGCTTTGAGAGTTCAGATCGTCAGCCGATGCTGATCCTCGAGGTCGATCTGCTGTGCCAGATGCTGGCGCAGCGCCTCAGCGCCGTGGGCTCGGAGATCGTCGTTGAAATCCCCGAGCTGCGGCTCGAGCACCCTTACGGCAATCCCGGCCTCGGTTGCTCTGGCGGTCAACCTTTCCGCCGCGCGCTGCCCCGCCGGATCGCGGTCGATGGCGATGTAAAGTCGCTGCAATCCATCCGGCAACAGCACTGCTCCGAGGTGACCCGACGAGAGCGCCGCCCAGACGGGCAAAGAAGGTGCCGCCTCGCGAACGGAGAGCATGGTCTCGATGCCTTCGCCCAGCACAAGGGCTTGATCTGCGTGGGTGATCCTGACGGCATTGCCGAGGAGGTGACCCATAGCCCGACGCGGTGTCTCAACCGCCGCCTTGCCCTGTCCGTCCGGAGCCAACCAAGTGCGATGCACGCCCTGCAAGGCCCCTGCCCCATCAGTGACCGCAGCGATCAGTGCTGGTCTGGGGACGGGCTTGGTCTGACCTCCATCCCGATGCCAGCACTTCGGGTGGAAGCGCAGGGTTGAACTCGGCGCCGTTTGGGTGATGCTCCGGGTGCGCAGGTAGACCTCGGCCAAAGAACCCGCTAAAGGCAGCGATGCTGCGAACAAGCGCGATGCCGCCTCGACCGTGCCGCTTGGGGATTTTGTCGCCCGTTGCACTGGTGCAGCCGGAAGAGCCGGCTGCGGACGGCCAAGATGCGCGCGGGCCTCGGCCAGAAGATCGGGAAAGCGCGTGATCCCCGTGCGTTCACGAATGATGTCGAGGAGATCACCGTGTTCACCGGTTGCTGAATCAGTCCATTTCCCTGACGCGCCCGCCCCAGATGTTGGACCGGTCAGCCTGACAAACAGCGACCTCCCTGGATTGTTCTGCAGATCGCCGACCATCCAGTAGGAGCCTTCCCGCCTCCCGGCGGGAAGATAGTGGCGACAAACGCTTTCGGCATTTTGCGAGAGATTTCGCAACAGATTTTCTGTTTCCAATGACATGGCACACACGATTAACAACCTTTGCGTGCATGTAGACCCTGGATGGGGAAACGTGCAAGCAGGTGATCGAGCACTTTCACACCGCCGGAATCTGTCGGGCAGAAGAGGCGCAGCTTCCAAGCGATGATTTCCGAGAAGAAACCATCGGCCTTAAGCCGGTCTTTGGCCGCTTCGGTAAAGCCGGAGATTTCGATCCGGTTCACCCCCATGACGCGGGAGCGGTGCAACTCCATTCCTTCAGCCAGCCGTACCTCGGTCTTGCCCTCCATAACGAGGGCATGGATCTGCGCCGCCGTGAGCTTCGGCGCGTCAGAGGCTAGCGTGGTCGCGACCCAGGCGGGCGAAACTCTGCGGCCGATAATGCGCTGGCCGTCATCGGTTTGGAGCCGGTAGACGCGGGTTTCGTCCTGAGGGAGCTGCTTCCAGATCGGCAGCAAAAGGCCAGCGACGATGTGCAGGGTGGCTTCCGAGAACTCCGGCACCTCGGCCAGTTCTGCGGTCCAGGCGGCGGCGAAGACCGCTCGGTCGGCCTCAAGCCAGTGGGTGTCCTCCATCATCTTGGCAGGCATGGTGCTTGCCTCGGTCGGACGGATCAGGCGCAGGCGCGGCTCAATGGTGCCGTCGTCCAGCATCAGGCTGGTGGCGGGCACCTGCACCGCCGCCCGGTCCGACCGGCTATTGACCAGAAGCCGCGCCTTGGGGTGTTCGAGCCAATCCAGCGCATCTGCGAGTGTGGTCGGCGTATTACGCCGCTTTTCTGCGATGGTCAGGAGCTGGGTTGCAGCACCGGAGCCGGGATGGGTGTAGATCACCCGAGCATCTGTGATGCGGAAGCTCTCAGCGCGCAGCGTTTCGAGCCCGAGGTCGTAGACGCCGGCGGCGATGGCACCCTCGATCCGCTGGTCGAGAAGTTCCTCGAAGGCCGAGAAGAGCACGGCCTGCATGTCGATCGTCAGTGCAAGCAGGCGATTGAGGAAAGTCGTGATCGGGGGCAGGTCGTCTTTCAGCCCATTGTCATCGGTCAGGCTGAGACCGGTCGCGTCCTCGAAGGCCCCGAGCGAGCAGCCCGCCACATCGCCGCGATAGATGCGGCGGTAGAGTTGGCGCAGTGCGTCGCGGGCATAGGGGCTTTCGAGGTTGTCTTCAGGCCGGAACAGCCCCTGCCCGCCGGTCTGACGCTGGCCGCGGGTGATGGCACCCAGCGTGTCGAGGCGGCGCGCGATGGTGCTGAGAAAACGCTTCTCCGCCTTCACGTCGGTGGCCACCGGCCGGAACAGCGGCGGCTGCGCCTGATTGGTCCGATTGGTGCGGCCCAGACCCTGAATGGCCGCATCGGCCTTCCAGCCGGGTTCCAGAAGGTAATGGACCCGCAGGCGCTGGTTCTTGGCGCCGAGGTCGGCGTGATAGCTGCGCCCCGTGCCACCGGCGTCCGAGAAGATCAGGATGCGCTTCTGGTCATCCATGAAGGCGGCGGTTTCCACGAGGTTGGCTGAGCCTGCCCGGCTCTCCACGATGAGCCGGGCAGTGGCACCCTCGCCCTTGCGCACGATGCGGCGCGAACGGCCTGTGACCTCGGCCACGAGGTCGGTGCCGAAGCGCTGCACGATCTGGTCGAGCGCCCCCGGCACGGGTGGCAGCGAGGCCAGCTTTTCGATCAGGGCGTCGCGACGGCGGGCAGCATCCCGACACTCGACGGGCTGGCCATCGCGGAACACGGGCCGCGACGACAGTTTGCCCTCGCTGTCGGTGAAGGGCTCATAGAGCTGCACCGGGAAGGAATGGGCGAGGTAATCGAGGACATAATATGCCGCGTCCGCGTTATGCAGAGCGCGGCGCTTTATGTCGTTGATATGATGTTTCATTTTGGGATCTCCACTTAGCATAATCATGATGCCTCTGCTCTCAACCGCAGAAGGACACCCCGACATGACCTCCCCCTCCAACTCTCACCCCGGCGGCACAACCGCCGGGGCCGCAGTCAGCGGCCAAGCACTTGTTTCCGGTTATCTTGCGGATAATCCCAACTTGTCTGCTGGCGCGCTCAGCGCCGCCCGGCATTTCCTGAGGTGGGTCGCCGACCGGCATATTGCGATCAGGGATCTTGATACTGCGGCGATCAGTCGTTTTGCACGACACCGCTGCCGGTGCGGCCGCTATAGCGCCGCGCAGTTGCGGGACCCCGCTTACATCATCGAGGTCCGGAGGTTTCTTCGCTATCTGGAAGATACCGGCCATGTGGCCATTCCAGACGAGGTTGCCCGGCTTGGCCCGCATTTGGCCGGCTTTTCCGCGTGGCTTGCTGGCCAAGGCTACGGCAAGGTCATCTACAACTCCCGCATGAGTCAGGCGCGGCATTTTGCGGAATGGGCTCTGCAGCGACGTATTCCGGCCAGCCACATCGATCACGACCTGATCGAGCAGTTTGCCCATCACGACTGCCGGTGCGGGATCAAGACTAAACGCGGCAAGCGGGTCGAGGGCACCGGCAATAAGGATCGCCGCCGTGGTGCGCGCGCCTTCGTGTCTTTCCTCAGAGTAGAAGGATCGATCCCAGCCGCGTTGGCCACTGAACTACCTGTCGATCCACGCCTCGCCGATTTTGCCACTTGGATGCGCCAGGAGCGCGGCGCCACGTCCGAGACCGCCCGGCGCTATCAGCATGAGTTGGGCCGCTGGCTGACAAAGCTTGGATCGGAACCGCAGCGGATCACCGCTGCGTCCGTCCGTGCGATCGTTCTGGATCAAGACGAGGACCGCTCCCGATCGTCAGTCCGAATGACGATAACAGTTTTGCGCACATTCTTGCGCTTCATGATCGGCGAGGGGTTGTGTGCTCCGTCGCTGCTTCTTGCGGTGCCGTCAGGGGTGCGACGCAGGCTTTCGACCGTCCCAAAGACGATCCCGGCTTCGACCATCGAAGAGATCGTCGCGTCCTGCGGCACAAACACAGCGGTTGAGGTGCGCGACCGCGCCATCATCCTGCTTCTCGCGCGGATGGCCCTGCGGGCTGGCGATATCTGGCAACTCCATCTCTGCGACATCGACTGGCACGCGAGCAGGTTGCGATTGCACGGCAAAAGCCGACGTGGGGTGTTTATGCCTTTGCCGCAAGACGTCGGTGATGCGCTGCTCGCCTATATCGAGGACGCCCGGCCGGTGGTTACATCCGATCGAGTCTTCTTGCGCGTCCAAGCCCCTTTCACCCCATTTCGCTCATCGGCCGAGATAGCCGGTATCGTCTCTCGAGTCCTTTCCCGCGGCGGTTTCGTCGGCTTGCCGACCGGTGCACATGTGTTTCGGCATTCACTGGCTTCGACATGGCTGCGCGGTGGGGCGGAACTGGATCAGATTGGGGCCGCGCTGCGCCACGTGTCACGCGACACAACCGCAATCTACGCCAAGGTCGATGTCGATATGCTGGGGGCCGTGGCCCAGCCTTGGCCGGGGTACGCAGCATGATGCATTACCATGTTGACCGCTACATCAACCTGCATCGCGCCCTCGGAAAGGGGTTTGCCAAACATGAGAGGTCCTTGCGCGAGTTCGCCGCATTTGCTGCTGACCGGACCGATCCGTATGTAACTGCGGCATTAATCCTCGAGTGGGCAGGCAGGGCGGCCACGCCTAATTCTGCACAAGACCGATATGATCAGGCCCGCGCCTTCGCGATGTTCCTGCATGCTGAGGACGTGCAGCACGAGGTTCCAGTGGCAGGGTTGTTCGGCCGGTCAAGGCGCCGCCGACCCGCTCCCCACATCCTGTCGCAAGACCAGATCAATGACATCCTGACGGAGGCACTGCTGGTTCCCGGCCTGTCCCCGATCAGCCCACAGACCTATCACACGCTGTTCGGATTGCTGGCCTCGACGGGTCTGCGCATCTCGGAAGCATTGTCCCTGCGTTGCGACGACCTGACGGAAGATGGGCTGATGATCCGCAAGGGCAAATTTGGCAAGAGCCGTCTCGTCCCTCTTCACGCCTCGACCCGTGCAGTGATGGAGCGTTATCTCGATCAGCGGCGCATCGTCCGTAATGCTGGTCATGACCTTTTCGTGCTCGGGCACGGTCACGCACCGACGGCGACGAGAGCACACGTGGTCTTCGTACGGATTGTGCGCAAGCTCGGTTACCGCAATCCGACTGGTCCCGGCCCCCGGCTACACGATTTGCGCCATACCTTCGCGGTTCGGTCCCTGGAGACCTGCGGGAACGATCTGCAGTCGGTCCTCCGGCACATGCGGGCCCTGAGCACCTATCTCGGCCATGTCGATATCGCAAATACCTATTGGTATCTCGAAGCCACGCCTGTCTTGTTGCAAATGATTGCGGCAAGGGCGGAAGAGACGTGGATCGGGGGTGCAGCATGACCCCGCTCGCGCCTGACCTGTCATCTTTCCTGCAAAAGCATCTGCCCGACGAACGTGGCGCCAGCCAACATACCATCGCCGCCTATGCCCACGCGTTCACCCTCCTGCTACGGTTTGCGGCCAAACGCCTTAAACTACAGCCTTCTAACCTTGCGATCGAGGATCTCGACGTCAGCCTGATCAGGGCCTTTCTCGAGCACATCGAAGAGGGTCGAGCCAATACCGTGCGGTCCCGTAATGCTCGGCTGGCAGCGATCAAGGCGTTTTTCCGCTTCCTTGAACCAAGGCGTCCATCCTGCCTCGAACAGGCGATGATGATCAGGTCGCTGCCCGTCAAACGCACGGATGTAAAGCTGATCGACTACCTGACGAAGGACGAGGTGCGCGCCTTGCTTGCGGCCCCAGACGGCAGAGCGCCGGCTGGGCTGCGTGATCGGGCGATGCTTCACCTGGCCTATGCCGCAGGACTGCGGGCGTCTGAACTTCTCGCTGTTCGGATGGACGATTTCCCGAAGGGATCGTTCGCCAATATCCGGGTGCTCGGGAAGGGGCGGCGGGAACGGGTGCTGCCGCTCTGGAAGGAGACACAAGCAGCCATTCGGGCTTGGCTCGCCGTCCGTCCCAATGATGTCGGGCCGGAACTGTTCCTGAACCGCGATGGCGGCCCGATGACACGGGATGGTTTTGCCTACCGGCTCCGCCAACATGTTTCCGCGGCGGAACGCACGACCCCTTCGATTGCCGACAAGCACGTGACCCCGCATGTGCTGCGACACAGCTGCGCCATGCACACGCTGCAGGCTACAGGTGATGTCCGCAAGGTCGCCCTTTGGCTGGGTCATGCCAGCCTCCAGACGACCGAGATGTACTTGCGCGCGGACCCGACTGAGAAGCTCGCCCTTCTCGAAGCGCACCATGCCCCGCTGATCAAGCCGGGCAAGTTTCGGCCGCCGTCGGACAAGCTGATGGCGATCCTTGCAGCCTCGACCGGCGCGAAGCCGCGGCTATGACCACGGCACCGTTCTGAGTCTTGACTCGCCATGCATCGGCAGCGTCCTACGCAGGATGGGGCGCTGCTATTCCATCACATATCCAAGCGCGCGGTACCCGGAACGCCGCTTTGCCGCCATTCTGGCAAGAACAGGCACCGCGCTATCCACGTAATCCACGACCAGAACATCTTTCTTGCCGTCATGCTGTCGGTGCAAGCGACCAACATATTGCGCCAGCGTGCCCTTCCACGCGATCGGCATGGTCAGGAACAGGGTATCCAGCCGCGAGTCATCAAAGCCCTCACCGATGTAGCGTCCGGTCGCAAGGATCAGCCGTTCTTCGCGATCCGCGACATTCAACGCGGCGGCGGCGGCCTTCCGGTCCTTTGCCGACATGCCGCCGCGCAACACGACCAGGTTTTTCGCAAACTTGGAGAACCGCTGCTGCAGATAATCCAGATGGTCTTTGCGCTCGGTCAGCACGATCGGGGACCGTTTCGCTTCGAGCGACTTCAGCACATCATCAAAGATCTGATCATTTCGACCGTCGTCGTCAGCCAGAGCGGCATAGATCGCGGGCATCGATGGCCGTTCCGCCATCGCAAGCACTTCAGGCAGTTTGAACCGCGTGTGACGCTCGCGCGCCCGATGCCGAATGCCGCTCTCAGCAGCCTGCGATCTGGCATGAACCTGATGCCGTACGGGGCCGCATTGCATGAAGATGATGGGATGGTGCCCGTCTTTTCGGGCGACGGTTGCCGACAAACCGACGACATAGCGCGCCTTCGTTCTGCGCGCGACAAGTTCAAAACTCGCCGCAGACAGGTGGTGGCATTCGTCGACGATCAACTGGCCGTAGTCAGCCACGATATCGTCGACCTCGCCGCTTCTCACTAGGCTCTGGATAAGCGCCACATCGATCATGCCTGTCGGTTTCCGCCTTCCACCGCCAATTGTACCGATCTGCTTGGGGTCGATCTGAAGGAAAGTCTTCAGCCGCTCAACCCACTGGTCGAGAAGTTCACGACGATGCACCAAAACCAGCGTGTTTCGGGCGCGATGACCAATCAGGGCCGACGCGACGACGGTTTTGCCGAAGGCTGTGGTCGCGGCAAGCACGCCGGTATCATGCGCGGTGAGGGACTCGAAGGCGCGTTGTTGCGGCGGCCGAAGTTCACCAAGGAACCGAACCGTGTTCGGCAGCGGGGTTCCATCGCTGCGCTGGTCGTCCAGTTCTGCCTTCGCACCGTGTTCGGTCAGGACTTCAACTGCCTCATCAAAGCAGCCTCGAGGCAAGGCAATGTGGCGTGGGTGCAGCTCGGCACAGGAGACCACGCGAGGCTTTCCGAAGGTGGGCAGTCGCATCGCTTGAGCCCGATAGAACTCGGGGTTCTGGAAAGCTGCGACCCGTACCAATTGGGCAATCATCGCAGAGGGCAGCCCGGTTCGATCAATGTAGACCTGATCTGCGACTGTTACCTTGATGTTTGGAGGAACCACCACGTCCGCAGGCTTTGCCTTCGGGCGTCGCGACGGCGACATTTTCCAGGGCTCGTCAGCGTTTTCATCATCAACCGGCATCCGGACGGCCAGTACCTGACCAGAAGCCTCAGCAGCCGCAACAAGATCGGCCACCGCCTCCGCGGACATCCGTGGCAGCGTCGACAGATACGCCCACTGGTCTTCGAATGGCTGAAGGTCTTGATCAAGGAAGACGCTATTGCCGACCTTCCGCGCGCTGTGCTGCAGCGGCAAAGCGATCAGGTTTCCAAAGCCGCCGACAGGCATTGTGTCCTGGTTCGGGAAGAGGCGGTCATAGGATGCAAAGCCGATCTCCGGTCGCCTCTCCATGGTCTCCGTGATCAGCGCCGATCCAAGCTGACGGGCAGTCCGAGCCGATACCGGTTCCCCGAAGAAGATCCAGACATGGCCGCCGTTGCCCGATCGGGATCGTTCAAGCGCCGCAGGCACTCCTTTTGCTCTGCAGGTTTCGAGCAATGCGCCCGCATCTTCCGCCCATGAATCCTTGTCAAAATCCGCCGCCAGGAACCAGCAGGTGTCGTCTCGCAACAACGGATAGACGCCGGCCACGAAGTCGGCCGAAGGGCCCTCGCCGCCCCGGAGGTGTCGTTCAATGACACTGGCATCGGGAGGAATGAACCGCTGATGCTTGCAGTCCCCGCATTTGACAGTTGGCTTTCCGCAGAAGCCTCTCACCCATTCATTGAAGCAGGCGGGCGAATAGCCGGCGCGTCCCGTCTTTTGGTTTTCCCATCGCACTGGAAACACGTCCGGGCGGCCAGCAAACAGGCTGCGGAACAGCTCTACCTTCTCGCCCGATGACGATGCGTTCGTGACGGGGGCATTTTCAAATGCAGGACGTTTGGCCTGTGCAGCTATTTCTGCGGTTTCCTGGGCCTCCAACGCCGAAAGCTCCTGCAAAAGTTGACGTTGTTCCGCATCCAGCTCGGCCAGCCGTGCCCGAACCCTCGCCAATTCTGTTGCTGTGCCGCTTCGATCCACCACCTGTGATTTCCGCCTAGTTGTCCCCTCCCTCCGACCATAACGGCCAAACGGCTCTGCTGTAAGCATGCCTCCGCTTCCGGCGGTTGTGCCGCCGGGGTGAGAGTTGGAGGGGGAGGTCATGTCGGGGTGTCCTTCTGCGGTTGAGAGCAGAGGCATCATGATTATGCTAAGTGGAGATCCCAAAATGAAACATCATATCAACGACATAAAGCGCCGCGCTCTGCATAACGCGGACGCGGCATATTACGTCTTATCCGGAACTCCGGATAATACGTATTCCCGCGGCGTGATGTCGACGCGGATATCATTCCACTCGTCGGTCGGGATATCCGAGAGGCGACGCTCCATCAGCGCCTCGCCGGTCGAGACGATCTGGATGACGGCGGCATGGCCCGCCGCAAGATCGGCATCGATGCTCGTGATCAGCGTGGGGGTCTTCATCGACGTCAGAAGGTGACCGAAGAAACGTTGCTTGGCGGACTCGAAAGCGGAGCGCGCGGCAGACTTGGCCTGGCGATTGAGCGTGCCGTTCTCACCCGTGATGTTGGCCGCCTCCATTGCGGCGGCCAGATTGTTGTGGATGATGGCGAAGGCCCCGGCATAGGCATCATAGATGGCACGCTGCTCAGGCGTCAGCGCATGCTCGAGCATTTCGTATTCGACGCCGTCATAGGAAAGCGACCGGGCAGTGTAGAGACCGAGCGAGCGCAGGTCGCGGGCGAGGACTTCCATCGCGGCAACGCCGCCCGCCTCGATGGCCTCAACGAACTCGGCGCGGGTCGTGAAGGGGAAATCTTCGCCGCCCCACAGGCCGAGCCGCTGCGCATAGGCGAGGTTGTTAACCGATGTCGCCCCGGTGGCCGAGACATAGACCACGCGGGCATTGGGAAGTTTGTGCTGCAAGCGCAGGCCCGCCCTGCCCTGCTGCGAGGCCTCAGTGTCGCCACGCTCGCCTTTCGAGCCGGCGGCATTGGCCATCGCGTGGCTTTCATCGAAGATGATGACACCATCGAAGTCGACCCCGAGCCAGTCCGCGATCTGGTCGACGCGGGATTTCCTGGCGCCCCGTTCCTCGGAACGTAACGTGGCGTAGGTGGTGAAGAGGATGCCTTCGGCGAGCGGGATGTCGCGGCCTTGGGCGAAGCGCGACAGGGGCGTCACCAGCAATCGCTCCTGGCCAAGCGCTGACCAGTCGCGCTGCGCGTCTTCCAAGAGCTTGTCGCTTTTTGACACCCAAAGGGCCTTGCGTCGGCCTTTGCTCCAATTGTCGAGCAGCACGCCAGCCGACTGGCGGCCCTTGCCCGCCCCGGTGCCATCGCCAAGGAAGAATCCACGACGGAAACGGATGGCGTCAGGGGCACCATCGGGCGCGGCCGAGACCATGTCGCCGGTCTCATCGACGGTCCAGGATCCCGCGAGATACGCGCCGTGCGCTTCACCAGCGTAGATCACGGTCTCGAGCTGCGCGTCGGAGAGCAGGCCGTCGCGCAGAACGGCAGCAGGGAGTTTCGGACGGTAGGAAGGTTTTGGGGGTATGACCGACGCCATCGCCGCCGATTGAACGAGCTTGGTCGGGTGTGGGACCGCGCCGGGGATATCGATCGCCTGCAGACGGAAGGACTCGTAGATCGCATCCGAAAGGCGCGCGGTATCATCGTTGTCGCGCCCCTCGCGCAGGGTATAGGCGAGGTCTTCGGCCTCGATCTTAGCGATGGCTTGCGCGGGTTGGGCCGCAGAAGTCGCGCGAGATATGCCGATGGCCTTGCGCGTGGAGGGGGCAGAGTTTCCCGGGAAAGGGAAAGAACGGCCCTGACATGCCGTTGCGGCCTGATCCAGTTCGAGACGTGTCGGGACTTCGGTGGTGACCCGGGAGAGTAGATGCGCTGCATCCGGAGACATTGGCTGGCGCAGGTCAGCTGTAACGCCGCCCTGCTCGCCGCCACGGCATTTGTCAAAGACCGAGATCCGCGTCTGAAAGCTGGTGCCATGCTTAGCGAAGGCAGTTCCCGACACCGCGCCTGTGAAGACGAGATGTGCAGTTTCGGTCAGGCGGTCGAAAGTCTCGGCCCAGACCGGGGCGTCGGGCGCGAAACCGGCACCGGTGATGGCGACAAGGCGGCCACCGGGCGCAAGGCGCGCCAAAGCTGAGCGGATGTGCCGGGCCGTCGCTTCTGTCGTCCGGCCATCGACATTGGCCACAGCAGAGAACGGAGGGTTCATCAGGATGACGCTCGGGCGAAGCCCCGTGTCCAGATGATCGTCGATCTGCGCGGCGTCAAAGCGAGTGACCGGGCAGCTCGGGAACAGCAAGCGCAGAAGTTCGGCGCGGATGTCGGCCAACTCGTTCAGCGCGAGGCTGCCGCCCGCGATTTCGGCGAGGATCGCCAGAAGCCCGGTCCCGGCCGACGGCTCGAGGACCAGGTCACGGGGAGTGATCTGCGCAGCCGCGAGGGCCACGAGCCCCATGGGCAGCGGCGTCGAGAATTGCTGGAATCGCTCCATCTCCTCCGAGCGCCGGGTGTGCGTGGGCATGAGGCCCGCCACCTTTGTGAGGATCGGCTGCAGCGCTGCAGGCGAGCCAGCCCGGGCCAACAGCGCGCGGCCGAATTTCCGCAGGAAGAGGACAAGCGCAACCTCGCCCGCCTCATACGCCAGTTTCCAATCCCAAGCGCCCATCGCATCGGTGCCGCCGAAGGCACGCTCCATCTCGAGGCGCAGGCGCAGCGCGTCGATCTGGAAGCCCCGCGCCAGATCGGGCTGAAGCGCCTCGGCAACTGCGAGGATCGCGGCGGCAGGATCAGGCAGAACAGAAACAGCGACCGGCGTCAGCACGGTCGGGATCAGCGGTTGAAACGTCATCAGAACACCTCAGGTTGGGGAAAACGGTGAGCCGAAGGCGCTCTCGCGCAGCCTTCCAGCTCCTCCTGCCCCAACCTGCCTCTGCCTCTCGGATCTCGATCCTTGGCAGAGCGGCGGTTGATTTTGTTCCTGTTATGTTCTATATATAAAGACCAAGCAGCAAAGGAGTTTCTCCGATGGAAGACACCAGTTTTGCCCTGCCCGTCACGCCCAAGCAGATCGCCTATGCGCGGTCGCTGGCGCTCAAGAACCAGACGCTGTTACCTTGGGAGGTACAGCAGGATCGGCGGGCCTTGAGTTCCTGGATCGATGCGCAGGCTAGGCTGAAGCCAGTTTCAGCGCTCGACCAGCTGCCGTCGTCGAAGCAGGTCGCCTTTGCTGAGCGTCTCGCTCGCATCAAGCGCCGCGCTGTCCCAGATGAATGCTTCCGCGACAAGGGCCTGATGTCGAAGTGGATCGACGGGAACAGGTGAAAACCAGCGCAGATGGGGCTTTATTGCTTTGTTGAGGGACATCGACTACATTGACGGGATAGAAATCTGCACAGAGTTGATGCCATGGCCTCGGTTGCCGCAAAGGTGATGTCGACAGTCAGCGCGCCCTACGGCGTGCTGGTGACGGCTGCGCAGCTTGCCGAGAAACTCGCCGATATCAAAAGTGCCGATTCCTACGATTGCAGCGTCTTCGCCTTCCTGTCCGAAGTGTCGCCCAAACTGCAGCAATCGTTCATCGACGAGATGGGTGTGAGCAAGGATGCGGTCACCCAAGTGGCCAAGAAATTCTCCGTCCTCGCCGGATTTCAGCTGCCGCTTGCGGTCTGAATGAATACGCCTCTGCCGAGCCGCTGGCCTGAGCTTTTCGACATGGCAATGGCAATCATCGATCAGGCCAATGCCCAAGGCATCGGGATGAACAGCTGGAGCTTTGGCGGCGGCACAGCACTTATGCTGCAAATCAACCATCGCGAAAGTCACGACATCGACCTCTTCATCGAGGATGCCCAGTATCTCCCTTACCTGAACCCCGAAACGCAAGACTACGATCTGGCGCTTGCGCCAAGCGATTACGAAACCGATGGCACCCGCGCTCTGAAGATCGTATTCGACGGCGTCGGTGAAATCGATTTCATCTGCTGCGACCCGGTCACTGAAACGCCCTTCACCAAAGCTGAAATTCGCGGGCGAAATGTCAGGCTCGAGACACCCGCTGAAATTCTGGCGAAAAAAGTGGTCTTTCGGGGTTCGCAACTTCAGCCCCGGGACATGTTCGACATCGCCGCCGTCGCCCAAGGCATTGGCACCGACTATGTCGTTGAGGCATGTTCCAGGTTTCCTGATGCGTGTCGGGAGGCGCTTCGGGTCACCGAAAACATGAACCCGAGGCTTGTTGACGCGGTAACCGAGAAATTGCTGGTATCTGAAGGATTTCTTGGCCTGCAGGGCCGCGCGCAGATGATTGCGACAGAAATCTTGACCGCAGCCATCACCCGAAGCGCCGCCCTCCTTCGGTGAAGGTGTACTCGTTGACGATGATCCCCTCTTCGATTGCCTCGTCCGAGGTAAGGTGGTCGTATTCGGCCTGAAGCTGGCGGTAGAGCCATCGGGCCAAGTCGCGCAGCGCCTCGGTCACTATCTCCTTGGCGTCTTCGGTCGGCGGCTGCCAAGTCGGGCTGTCGCGCGTGACGTCAATCGACATGGTGTATTCGTGATAACAGCGGCCACGGTGACTGACCTCTGCGGTGAGCTGGTAGAAGTTTCGCCGTTGGATGGCTTGCAGCCGTTCGGCGATGCCATGCAGCGCCGCGTCCGTCGGGGCGTAGTCCCGGATTTTCGCTGCCGTACCCTTGCTGTGAGACCAATAGCCCTGGAAACAAGCACCATCGCCCTGGCTCCAGAAGCCCGAAAACCAGATGCAGGGTTTCTGTCTTGTCCCGCCGCCCATCAGGCGGACCGGCGTGGTCTTCAAACGAATGCCGAGGATTTCACAGACCCGCTCGAAATCCTCGTAGACAGCATCCCACCAATCATCATGGGGCCCGAGTTCGCGATACCAGCTGCGCGCCTTGTCTTTGGCCGCATCGGAGAGCTCGGGGAACTGATAGACCGTCATGCAGATGATCTCAGATGCCGTAATGGGGCGGCCGCCCGACGCTGAAGCGGATCCCGAACTTTTTTCGCTGGGAAATTCGGGCGCTTCGTTGCTTGATTCAGGCCGCCTGTCATTAGGGTCAAGAGGGGAGTGATCTATGGGTGTTTTCGTTGGCATTGACGTATCTCTCGAGAATTCTGCGGTTTGCGCCGTGGACGAACACGGCAAGCTTTTGAAGGAAACGAAAGTTGCGAGTGACCCCGGGGCGTTGAACGCCTGCATCAGAAGCATGCCGGGAGTGGTAGAAGCGATTGGTATCGAAGCCGGACCCTTATCCCAGTGGCTTCATAAATCTTTGACCGATCTTGGACTGCCGGTGGTGCTGATGGAGACCCGGCAAGTAAAAGCCGCCTTGAAAGCTGCGCCGGTAAAGACCGATCGCCGCGATGCTGCTGGCCTGGCCCGCTTGCTGCAGATGGGCTGGTTCCGGCCAGTCCATTGCAAGTCGCTTTCCGCGCAGGAGCTTAGGGTGCTTCTCGGTGCACGCCGATCCGTGCAAGACGCCGCTATCAACATCGAGATGTCTATTCGGGGCATGCTGCGCAATTTCGGACTTCGACTTGGTCGGATTGGCAAAGTCAGCTTTGAAGACCGAGTTCGCGAATTGACCGATGGCAACAAGCTCATCCAGCTTTCAATCGAACCGATGCTCAGGGCTCGAGCTGCGTTGCGCAGCGAGCTTGTGCGCCTTGAACGCATGGCACGAGACATCACGCGCGAGGATCCAGTTTGTCGCTTGATGATGACGATGCCCGGTATTGGTCCGGTCGTCGCATTGACTGTCCGCTCAACCATCGATGACCCCGGCAGGTTTCGGCGGTCGAAAGATGTTGGCCCATCAATTGGATTGACACCTCGTCGCTACCAATCCGGAGAGACGGATATCATCGGCGGTGTCACCAAAGCTGGCGATATGGATATGCGGACCGCACTGTATCAAGCTGCCACCGTGGTGATCCATCGCTCGAAAAAGCCGACTTGGTTGCGGGCATGGGCGGAGCGAGTTGTTCGTAGGCGTGGCGTTAAGCGGGCCGCGGTCGCTCTGGCCCGCAGGATGGGTGTAATTCTGCATCGCATGTGGGTCGACAACACCGAATTCCAGGCTGCCAGGATGGCTTAAAGCCAGCCAAGTTGCCGCGACTGAAAACAACGAACTGGCCGACCTGAAAACCGGCCATCGAGGTCCTCACCAGGACGCGGTTTCTGATGACGCCGTTCGATGCCTTGTCGCCGGAGCATCCGCTTCGAGCACGTATCTCAGATAGGCGCGCGGAGACCGCTTTGAACCAGCATCAAGTTGGCGACCACTGCGTCGACCACGGACAGAAGCGCGAACCGGTGTAGGATCACATCGATGGGACGGTATCGAAAGCGCCAGAGGGGGTGACCGCCAAGACTTATCCGTTCCGCCTAGCCATGCCCTCGAAGCGCTCAGCCTCGAGGGGGCCTTTTGTTGAATGTTACCTATTGACTGCACTGGCCCCATTACAGAAGGCATCGACGTCCTCCCCGCGGAGCGCGGCCTCAAGCCATTCATGCGTGCTGGTCCAGCCGATGGATTTCCGGTTTCCGAGGTCAATGACATGCGCGCCACCGCCGAAGGCGTCCAATCTGGGCCGGGAACAGGTGTAAGCGACTTCGAACCCCCAGAGACCGGTGAGCTCGATCTCTTCCGCTAGGCACAGCACGAAGCGTATGACGCCTTCGATATCGCCTTCCCCCTCATCGTCATGGAACCAGAGGCTTGAGCTACCGGGACCGTCCTGCTGCGACATCGCAAAACCCGAATATGCCGGATCGTCCGATCCTTCCTCGTCGAGATGCAGGCGGGTCAGAAGATCGAGCGCCGCGATCGCTTTTTCGGGCGAGCCTACGTCGAGGACGCAGGAAAAGTGGGTGAAGTAGTCAGCCATAGTACCTCCAGAAATGAGAAGGCCCGGCCAGAGGGCCGGGCGGATTGGAAAATGCGGGTCGAGGAACACCAATCACTTACAGGCGACTTGCGCCCGAACCTGAGCCTCTGCATGGGCCTGCAAGAGCTCGCGGTAGTAGCGTTTGCGCGCCGGACGCCAGCTGCGGACGGCCAGCGTGTCGGGATGCAGGCGACCAATGGCGATACGCAGCATCGCGAGTGACGTGATCCCGGGCGAGACGCCGAGATTGAGGTATGCCCGGCTCATTTCAGCGGACCTCCACGACGGGTGGCGTCAGTTGCGGATCGACGAGCGCCTCAATCTTCTCCGTGCGGCCCATCCAAGGTTCTGGCCGGATCGCCTTGACCCAGTCGGTGAAGCTCGGAATGAACCCCAGATCCTCGCGGACGTGCTGCTCGCCCACCCAGCGGGTCGGAATGATCCTGCCGGTCGACAGCGTGATCGTCGGCCCGAAGACAGTCTCGGAAAGCCAGATTCCAGCCGTATGATGAAACATCGCGCGATGGCGGAAATCCGCAGCGTGGGCTTTCGAGCTATCGTACCAGGCATGGATGGGCTGGTAATCGTCGACCGTGCCGCCCCATTTTTTTACCGAAGAGAGGGCGTGATGATATGGATGTGCCATCGTCGCCCCCTCAGAATTCGTGGGTGAAGAGTTCGGACGACGTGAACCGTTCGTTGAACTCGAGATGGATGCAGCGGGCACCGGCGTCGAAGCAGAACTCGCCATAAGCGCCGTCGTTGTTTTCCCAACCGCCGTGGGTGTCGCTGAGGAAATCATAGGCGAGCTGCTCGACAACATCTTCGAGCGAAAGCCGCCGCATCTCGACCTCGGGGCTGTCCCAGGTGATCGCGGCATAGGGAATTTCCACGACAGGAAAATCGACAGCTGTCTCCCCCGCCCATGCCGCGATGCTTTCAATCTGGCCGCTGTCGCCCTCGCCATCGAAGGTGACCGTGACATGAGAAATGCCGGCCGCCGTCAGGGCATCGAACAGGCGATCCTTGTTGGCCGGACGATGTTCGGCCTCGCGGGCGGCCTGTTCGGCCTGCGCCGCGAACACTGCGGCGAAGTCGATCGTGGACGGCGGCATCGGCGCCGGGAGGGTGGGTTCAACGTGGGTCATGGGGGTCTCCGAAGAAGGGGAAAGGGTCGGAGCCGCCGGGCACTCTCTTGCCCCGGCGAAGCTCACAAAAGCCCCCTGCCCTCCTCTGCCTCTCTGGGGTCATGCCGCGATCTGCAGGGCGCGCGTGGCAAAGGCGCGCCAGAGTGGATCCACGAGGCGAGCCTCCAAGAGATCGGCACGCTGCCGCAGGCGGGTTGCGAGATCGCTCTCCAGCCAGTCCGCCGCACGGCTTGCCTGCGCCCGAAGCTGGCTTGCTTCCATAACCACGACCCGGGCCTCAGTCGCGGTCATGACCGGAGCGCACCAAGCGACAGCGCCATTCGCTGCAGCACCGGCAAGGACAAGACGCTCATCGCGGTCAAGGATCGCCAGCATGCGCGGTGCAGCATCAGGCTCCATTTCGTCCGCCATTTTGATCGCGCCCCGCATGGCTTCGGCCAGCGTCGAAAAATGGCCGATGATCCGAGGACGCGCCTCTCCCGACATCGCAGCCGCAGGGTAGCAATCCGGCAGCGTCAGGGAAAAGGGCAGCGAGGGGTCAGAAGTGCTGTGCGCGATGTCTGGCACGAAGCCAGCCGGAAACGGCGCAGACAGGGCCGGAAGGGGAAGGTCGAACATTGATGATGTCTCCGACGGTGCGGGAAGCCTCTCTCCCCGCCTCAAGCGTCAAAGACCAAACCGCCGCCCTCTTCCTCGAAGGGGTGGCGGGAGGTGTTGATCTGAAGGAAGGGTCACAACTTGCCCAAGCCCCGCAGCGAAAGTTCCTGGCCACCACCTACGATGATGTGGTCATGCAGGGTCAGCCCGAGATACTTGCAGCCCTTCTGGATTTCCTTCGTCATGGTGATATCCGCCTCGGAAGGCGTCGGATCACCGGAGGGGTGGTTGTGGACCACAATGAGGGCACTTGCGTTCAACATAAGCGCCCGCTTGATGATCTCGCGCGGATAGACCGGGACATGGTCCACGGTTCCGATCGAAAGCTGCTCGTCCGAGATGACGCGATTGCGTCGGTCGAGGTAGAGGACATGGAAGCGCTCCACCTCGCCGCGTACGGCCACCGCACAGTAATCGCGAACAGCCTGCCAATTGCCGAAGACTGGGTTCTGGTTCAGATAGCGCCCGAGGATTTCGCGGGCCTCGAGGATGACGGTTTCTTCATGCGGGGTCACGGGGGGTCTCCGAAAAATGAAAACGCCGACGCCCCTGCCCTGTCGAAGGGCGGATCGTCGGCGCAATTGGAGGAAAGCTGACCGCCCAACGGGCTTGGGCGGTCAAGCGGATGACGCGCGGCCTCAGCCGACCCGGTCGAGGAGCTTCTTGGCGCGCCCCTCCATGTCGAGGCGGGTGTCCTGCTGGGTCTTGTCGCGCGCAAGCCGCGTGATGCCCTGCACGAAGTCGAAGATGCTCTCGGGCGGGCGGCCCTCTTCCATCAGCACCTTCTCGATTATCTTGCCGGCTTCGGCCTTCGAGAAGCCGCGCTTACGCAGGAAGTCATCCCGGTCCTCGTCCGTCCGCGCCACGATCTGCTGCCGCGCGGCCTTGATGCCGTTCACGAAGCCCTGCGGCGAGGAGTTGGCAAACCGCGTCAGCGCAGGGGCCGCTTCCTGCGCAAAACGAGAGGCGGCATATTTCGAGTGGCGGATGGTGATCTCCTGAAAATCCTCGACCCCCCAGAGGTTGCGGTTCTGGCACACGGCTCGCAGGTAGAAGCTCGCCATGCCGAGGGTCTTGGCACCCACCTCGGAATTCCAGCAGTAAAAGCCCCGGAAGTAAAGATCGGGGGAGCCATCCGGCAGCCGGCCCGCCTCGATCGGGTTGTGATCGTCGACCAGGAACAGGAAGACATCGCGGTCCGAGGCATAGAGCGTGGTCGTGTCGCGGCTGATCTCGACATCGGGGTTGTAGACCCCGGTCGACCAGTCGAGCACGCCCGGCACCTTCCAGCGCGTGTCGCCAGTGCCATTGCCCGCGATGCGCTGTACCGCCTCAACCAGTTCATGGTCATGGATGCGGCCATAGTCGGGGCCGGTCACGGCGCGCAGTTCGGTGCGACCATCTTCCGTCTCGAAGGTCTTCACCTGCTCGGCACGGTGGTTGGTCAGGCCATACTGCAGGTTGATGCCCGCCAGTGGTGCGGGCAACTGCCGCAGGTAGGAGGCCGGAGCACCGACGATGCTGGCAAGCTGGCCGAAGGCCCAGTGCGTGGGCGCCACCGGTTCATGCGCCTTCGGCAGAACCAGGTGCAACCGCTCAGCGCTGTCGCGCGCGGCTTCCACCCTGATGTCTGCCGTCTGCACCACCCGGCTGCGGCTGCGCTCGGAGCGGCCTTTCACAGATGCCCAGAGATCATCGAGCGACAGGTATCGCTCATCATCGGGCCGATTGAACCACTCAGACGACACCCGCCCGTTCCGCTCACCTCGGCTCACATCCACTTTCCAGCCACCAGCCCGCGCCGGTGCGACCGGATCCAGAACTTCCACAACGCCCATCGGCTATCTCCCGTGACAGGTGCCGGGAGCCACTCTCCCAGCCTTCAACCCGTCGCCGGGAAACCGGCACTCCTCTCACTCTTGGGTTCACAATGGCGAATTAGGGCAAAGCGGCAGTGTCCGAGGCCTGCGGGTGGTCATCGGTTTTGGCTGTACTGGACGTCGCCCAAGACACGTACGACGATCAGGCTGGCCTTGTGCGCGGCGTAGGCCTGCTGGCGCGTGGATGGCGTCTTCGGGTCGTTATAGCGGACACCAGCGCCGCATTGGATGTCCGAAAGGAGGTGCTTGAGGTTCATGCCGGGGGCAGAGAAGGCAAGTGCGTCGTGCAACTCCATCAGGTCGTGAACCCGTTTGACCGGGACGTCCCCGACCAGCGTGATCAGGCCCTTCATGAACTTCTCGGTCATCTGAAGAGACGCCCATCTCGCGTGTCCCCAGTTCGGTGACTGACTTGTCATGTTCGCAACGGCGGCAGCCCAGTCATCCTCGGCGGCAGCGAACATAGGGTCGGCCTTGCGGAAACGGTCGAATGCCTTGCGAACGTCGAGGCCCACCACGAAAAGCCCATAGACCTCGTTCAGGTCATCATCCGAGAAATGCTGAAGGCGGGCCTCGGTGATGCCGGTAAGGGAGGCGCAAGCGTTGATGTCCAGAACCTTCGTCCCGATCCAGTTGCCAGTCTCCTTCGGCAACTCGCGCTTCACCCCAATAACCGCCATCCCGTAGATCAACGGAATTCGCATCTCCCAGATGTCCTCATCCGCGAGGACCGCGACCTTGGCCTTCTCAGAGAAATCGGTCTTGATCAGGTCGCCGTAGACCTCTTCGTACCAGCGGTGGATGCGGTCGGTGTATACGCTGGTGGCGACCAGTTCTGCAGGTGCACCGGGCGGGAGCTTCGCAATCGGAAGACTGATGCGGAACCTATTTCCGAACTCGATCACCGCCATGATGGGGCGCGAGTGTGGCGGTATTGCCTTCTCCTTGAGCGACTGGTCGATCTCGCGCAGGATGGGTGTGATGTCGTCAGGTATTTGCATGATGCGATGCTACCCACGGTGGTGGGAAAGGGAAACAGGATGCTGCCATTTCTCCGTCGAAAAGCCGAACCGAAACCGAGCGGTGACTGGTGGACGGACGCCTTCACGCAGGAGGAACGCGCAACCATCGAAGGGGTCTTCGCGCCAACCGGCGGAGGCACGGCGGAAAACCTTGCGCGGTCGACCAACCCCAACAGGCTCGGCACGCTGGCGGAATACCTGAAGAAGGAGCACCTTCGCCATCTGGGGTACAAGCTGCTGGATCGGGCGGACAGGCTGGTAAACGAGAACGTCCCGGTTCTTGACCTGCACTTCTACTTTGCGGTCAGGGGTGGGTTCTATTACCGGTGGCGGGATCACGATCCATTCGCCTTGGACGAGGCAGTGAAGAGTTTCCAGCGCCAGATCGGCTTCGGGGCTAATGTCGCCCGGTTCTTCCGCGAGGACAAGAACTGGGGCTTCATCCCGGCCCACGCGGGCTACCGGCAGCTTCGCATCATCGAAGAGAAGCGCGGCAACTGGACCTTGGCGAGGGCGCTCTGCAAGCAAGCAAAAGCCGAGGCCTGGGCAGATGACTGGGACCACCACATCGGTAGGATCGACAAGAAGCTGGCGGCGATGAAGACGCAAGTCTGAAGTTTAACAGACCCGGCGGGTTTCCCCGCCGGGCCCGTGGGGGAGATCCCGTTCTTTTCAGAACGGGATCTCGTCGTCGCGGTCGACCAGCTCGGGGTTTTCGTTCTCGGTCGCCTTCGGGCGGCTGAGGAAGTCAACCTTCTCGGCGATGATCTCGCAGCCGTAGCGGTCGGTGCCGGTTGCGTCGGTCCACTTGGTGTAGTGGATGCGGCCGTGGACCATGACCTTCATGCCCTTTTCGCAGTGCTCTGCGACAGTCTTGCCGAGGCCGTTGAAGCAGGTGATGCGGTGCCATTCGGTGTCCATGACCCGGTAGCCGTTTTCGTCGCGGATCGCACGGCCTTCTGAAAGGCGGGGGCGCGACGTGGCGAGGGTGAAGTTGGTGATCTTCGTACCGCTTTGGGTCGAGCGCACTTCGGGCTTCTGACCGATGTTGCCGGCGAGGATGACGATGTTCTGCATGGTAAGCTCCTGTGTTTCCTGTCCTAGGGACCGTCCCTTCGACAAGACCCGAATGAAGCCTGTCGGCTGAGGCGTGCACGGGAGACGAAACGGCGACCGGAAACCCCCAAAGGTCCGGGGTGGAGCGGGCAGGTGCCGCGTTTCCAAAGAAACGCTAGCCAACACGGCCCGGACTGACGCGGGGTTGCGCGCATGAGGCCGAACAGGCTTAGGGGATTGTCAGTCGAAGGGATGGCACCGGGGACAGGAGTGATCGGAGGCGCTTGCAGAACATGTCTTTCCTCGCCCTGATAAGACGGTAAGCCCGAAGCCCTTATCCCCATAGCGGCGGATCACCTCAGAGCCCCTTTCTTGCCATTCGCGCCTAAGCCCGATCGGAGTTGCGAGCCCGCGCCGTGACGGCTATCCCAAGGGCATCATTTTGGACA
>Ga0209368_1000426_pt1 | contig 38675 bp, 35 predicted proteins | sample EBPBio242008_DNA_FD_185862 | JGI IMG/M metagenome (GOLD analysis project Ga0209368, IMG submission 185862) | Wastewater treatment Type I Accumulibacter community from EBPR Bioreactor in Madison, WI, USA - Reactor 1_4/24/2008_ DNA (SPAdes)... | ecosystem: Engineered > Bioreactor > EBPR >...
CGCGATGCCCTTTGCCTTGCGCCGGAGCCAGGCGCCGACAAGGGCCTGGTCGAAGTGATAGGCGTGCTGGAACGGGCCGGCGGGAACGGACCTTCCGCCCACATCGGCCACCGGGGCGCGGTTGCCGCGCAGAAGGTGCTGGAACAGATGCGCCTCGGCCACCGGGCGGCCGGCGGCCACGGCATAGGCATCGAGCGGCACGCCGGGGGCGACCAGATGCGGGTCGTCGATCGGGCCGTCATAGCTGTGGCCGAGCCGCCGCCAGTCGCGGTGGCGGATGCCGTATTTGATGGTGGCGCCGGTCTCGCGCAGGAATTCCTCCTCGTCGAGCTTGAAGTGGCGCAGCATCTGGCGGAACACCGCCGTGGAGCCTTCGCCCACGCCGATGACGCCGATCTTCGAGGATTCGATGACGGTGATGCGCGTCGCGGGAGATTTCCGCGACGCGACATCCGACAGCATCATGGCGGCCAGCCAGCCGGCGGTGCCGCCGCCGACAATGACGATATGTCCGGGCCAGCCGCCCTGCCCCATCTGCCTTACCCCGCCTTGCGCGTCGGAACCCGCGCCCATTCCGGCAGCCAGTCGCCATGCGCGGCGAGAAGGTCGGTGGTCAGCGCCCAGATCTGGTCGAGGTCCAGCTCTGCCCCGGTATGCGGGTCCAGCATGGCGGCGTGGTAGATGTGATCGACGTTCTGGGTCAGCAGCGCCTGCACCGTGAGATCCTGCACGTTGATGTTGGTGCGCATGAGCGCAATCAGCTGCGGCGGGATGTCATGGACGACGGTGGGTTGCAGGCCCATGTGATCGACCAGCGTGGGCACTTCGACCGCGCAGCCATCGGGCAGTTGCGGGATGAAGCCGCGGTTGCCGTGGTTGCCGTAGATCACCGAAGGCTCGCCCGTGACGACCGAGTTCACGATCTGGCTGGCGTATTCGTGGCTTTCCTTCAGCTCGACCGTGTTGGCGGCCTTCAGCGCGGCGGCTTCCTTCTTCCAGCGGGCGATCTGTTCGACACAGCGCACCGGATATTCGTCCAGCGGGATGCCGAAGCGTTCGATCAGGTCGGGGCGGTCACGCTTGATGAACCAGGGCGTGTATTCGGCGAAGTGTTCGGACGACTCGGTGACGAAGTAGCCGAGCCGGGTGAGCATCTCGTACCGCACCTTGTTGGGGCAGCGCGGGTTCCAGTGGCTGGGCTTGGGGAAGCGGCCCTCGCGGTAGCCCTTGACCAGATCGGGATAGAGGTTGCGATAGCTTCCGTCGGCCTGACGGTGTTCGAAGGTCAGGTAGAAGGCCATGTGGTTGATGCCTGCGGCCTTGTAGCGGATCTCTCCCACGGGGATGTCGAGGTCGCGCGCCAGTTCGTAAGCGGTTCCCTGCACCGAATGGCAGAGGCCCACCTGTTTGATTTTCGGATATTTCGCGGCGATGGCCCAGGTGTTGATGGCCATCGGGTTGACATATTGCAGCATGATGGCGTTCGGGGCGACGGCCATCATGTCTTCGCAGATCGACCAGAGATGCGGCACGGTCCGGATGCCGCGCATGATGCCGCCGATGCCAAGCGTGTCGGCGATGGTCTGGCGCAGGCCGAATTTCTTGGGCACCTCGAAATCGGTGATGGTGCAGGGGTCGTAGCCGCCGATCTGGAAGCAGACCACGACGAAATCGGCACCATCGAGCGCGCGGCGCTGATCGGTGTAGGTCTTGACGCTGGCCTTGCCGCCAAGGGTGGAGGCGAGCTTGCCGACGATGATTTCGGATTCTTCCAGCCGCTCGCGGTTGATGTCCATCAGCCGGATTTCGGCCTGGGCCAGCGCGGGGCGTTGCAGGATGTCGCCGGCGATGTTCTTGGTGAACACGGTCGAGCCGGCGCCGATGAAGGTGATGACGGGTTTGGCCATGATGTCCTCAGGTTGCGATGTCGAAGGCCGCCTTGACAAGACGGCGGGTATAGTCGGTTTGCGGGTCTTCCAGCACACGGTCAACCGGACCCTGTTCCACGATGCGGCCGTGCTGCATGACGATGACGCGGTGGCAAAGGGCGCGGACGACCTTCAGGTCGTGGCTGATGAAGAGGTAGCTGAGGCCGCGGTCGCGCTGAAGCTTGCGGAGGAGCTCGATGATCTGGGCCTGGACCGAGAGATCGAGGGCGGAGGTGGGTTCGTCCAGGAGGATGAATTCCGGTTCCAGCGCGATGGCGCGGGCGATGGCGAGGCGCTGGCGCTGGCCGCCGGAGAACTCGTGCGGGAAGCGGTTGAGGATGGTGTCGGGGAGCCCCGCGTCGCGCAGCGCCTGGCCCACGCGGGCGAGGCGGTCGGCGGAAGAGGAGCCGATGCCGTTGACGATGAGGCCTTCCTCGATGATCTGGCGCACCGACATGCGGGGGTTGAGGCTGGCGAAGGGGTCCTGGAAGACGATCTGCATCTGCTTGCGCAGGGGCTTCATCGCCTTGCGGTCGAAGCTGTCGATGCGTTGGCCGAGGAAATCCACCTGGCCGGCGGTGAGCGTGTTGAGCCGCATCAGCGCCTGGCCGAAGGTTGTCTTGCCCGAGCCGGATTCGCCCACGAGACCCAGGGTTTCTCCGCGGTGGAGGGTGAGCGAGAGGCCGTCCACCGCCTGCAGGTCGTAGTAGGTGCCGCGGAAGGCGCCGCCCTTGCGCAGCGTGTAGGTGACGCGGACGCCGCGGCCCTGCATCACGATCTCGTCCGTGACCTCGGCCTGGTTGGCGCGGCCCTTGGGTTCGGAGGAGAGGAGGCGCCGGGTATAGGGGTTCTGCGGGTTGGTGAAGACCTGTTCGGTCGGGCCTTCCTCGCGCACCTCGCCGTGCTGCATGACATAGACGTGGTCGGCGAACTGGCGGACGACGGTGAGGTCGTGGGTGATGAGCACCACGGCCATGCCGGTTTCGGCCTTCAGCGCCTTGATGAGGTTCAGGATTTCGGCCTGGACGGTGACGTCCAGCGCGGTGGTGGGTTCGTCGGCGATGAGCACGTCGGGGTTGTTGGCCAGCGCCATGGCGATCATGACGCGCTGGCGCTGGCCGCCGGAAAGCTGGTGGGGGTACTGGCGGACGCGGGCTTCGGGGTCGGGGATCTGGACCTTGCGCAGAAGCTCGACCGCGCGGGCAAGGGCCTGGGCGCGGGTCATCTTCTGGTGGATGCGCAGGATTTCCGCGATCTGCTTGCCGATGGTGTAGACCGGGTTCAGCGAGGACATCGGCTCCTGGAAGATCATGGTGAGCCGGTTGCCGCGCAGGCGGCGCATGTCGCGGTCGCTGAGCGTGGCCATGTTCTTGCCGCCGTAGGTGATGACGGTCTGGGGCGAGACCTGGGCGCGTTTCGACAGGAGGCGCATCACGGCGCGGGCGGTGACGGACTTGCCGGAACCGCTTTCGCCCACCAGGGCGATGGTCTGGCCGCGGTGGAGCTGGAACGAGACGTTGCGGACGGCTTCGACGGAACCGCCGTCCACCTTGAAGGTCACACCCACGTTGCGGGCGTCGATGACGATGTCCTGGGGGGCGCTGTTCTGGGTCATGTGGGGCGCCTCAATAGGGGTCGATGGCATCGCGCAGCCCGTCGCCCAGCGCGTTGAAGGCGAAGACGGCGATCAGCACGAAGCCGACGGGCGAGAGGATCCAGGGGTAGGAGCCGATCACCGAGAAGGTGCCGGCGTCCTGCAGCATGAGGCCCCAGGAGATGAGCGGCGGCTTCACGGCGAAGCCGAGGTAGCCGAGGAAGCTTTCCAGCAGCACGATGGCCGGGATGCCGAGCGTGACGGCCACGATGACGTGGCTGGTGACGTTGGGCAGGATGTGGCGGGTGATGATGCGCCCGTCGCTGGCACCGATGGCCTGGGCGGCGCGGACATAGTCGATGCGGGCCATCGCCATGGTCTTGGACCGCACCTCGCGCGAGAGCTGCGCCCAGCCGAGGCCGGCGATGACGAGGATCACGAAGCCGATGAACTTCCAGCTGGCCGTGGTCGGCGGGATCAGCGTGGTGAGCGCCAGGTACAGCGGAAGCTGCGGGAAGGCGAGGATCACCTCGACGAAGCGCTGGAACCACAGGTCGAACTTGCCGCCGATATAGCCCGAGGTGATGCCGAGAAGCGTGCCCAGAAGGGTGATGAGCGAGATCGAGACCAGAGCGATCATCAGCGTGATGCGGCTGCCATAGACGCCGCGCGAGAGGATGTCGCGCCCCAGCTTGTCGGTGCCCAGGAGGTGCAGGGGCGAGCCATCGGCCACGCCGATCAGGTGGCGATCCCAGGGGATGAAGCCCCACATGAGATAGGGCGTGCCCTTGGCGAACAGCACGAGCGGGCGAGGATTGTCATAGTCCGGCCCGATCAGCGGCTGGAAGGTGATGGGGTCCAGCTCCTCGCCCTCGACCGTGGCATAGGCGACGGGGCGGAGCGTGAAGCCGTCCTTGGTGAAGAAGCTGATCTTGTCGGGCGGCGCGAAGGAGGTGGTGTTCACGTTCGGGTCCATCGGCGCCACGAATTCGGCGAAGACGGCCGTGAGCAACAGAAGCGTGACCAGCACCAGCCCGATCATGCCGGGGGTGGAGCGGCGGAAGCGGCGCCAGACGAGGGCGCGGTAGCTTTGGCTGGTGGTCGCGCCGGTGGTGACGCGGGCGTCGATGGCCTCGGCCATGTCGGGGGCTTCGGGGAGTTCGGGCGCGGTGGTCATGCGTCTGCCCCCACACGGATGCGCGGATCAAGGACCGCCAGCAGCAGGTCGGCGATGATGTTGCCGATGATGAGCGTGGCGCCGAGCACCAGAAGCAGGGTCGCGGTCACATAGACATCGCCGATGGCCATGGAGCCCACGATGGCCGGGCCGATGGTGGCAAGGCCGAAGACGATGGCGACCTCGATCTCGCCGGTCAGCATGTAGGGCAGCACAACGCCCTGATAGGCGACGAGCGGGTGCAGCGCGTTGGGCACGGCGTGGCGCATGACGACGGCGCCTTCGCTGAGCCCCTTGGCGCGGGCGGTTTCGACATATTGGGCGTTCAGCGTGTCCAGGAGGTTGGCCCGCATGACGCGCATGTTGTAGGCGAGGCCCCCGAAGGTGGCGACGGCAATGACCGGCCAGACATGCTGGATCAGGTTCCAGAACTTGGCCCAGTTGAAATCGAGAAAGCCGTTCCACCAGGGCTGGCCGCCGTACTTCGACGAGAAGAACGAGCCGATTTCCTGCACGTTCAGCTTGTAGGCGAGGATGTAGATCAGGATCAGCGCCATCAGGAAGCGCGGCACGGTCATGCCGAGGAAGGAGATGATCGAGAGCGTCGTGTCGACCCAGGTGTACTGGCGGGTGGCGGCGATGATGCCGAAGGAGATACCGAGGAGCGAGGCGAGGAAGTGGCAGGTCAGCGCGATGGCGATGGTCGCGGGCAGGCGCTGCGCCACCACTTCAGCCACCGGGCGGTTGTAAGCGTAGGACATGCCGAAATCGCCGCGCGAGACGATGCCCCACATCCAGCGCATGTACTGCACCACAAGCGGATCGTTCAGGCCGTGATCCTCGCGGTATTTCTCGGCAGCGGCATTGGCGGCTTCGGCCGTGGCATTGCCCTGGGTGATCATGTTGGTGCGGATGAAATCCGCATAGTCGCCGGGCGGGGCCTGGATGATGATGAAGGTGATGATGGACATCACGATCAGCACCGGGATCGCCTGGAGAATGCGGATTCCTATGAATCGCAGCATCACGCGCCTCTGGTCGGGAATGGATGGGGGGAAAGAGACGGGCAGGCGATCGCCTGCCTGCCCGTCAGCCGGGAGGAACCCGTCAGTTCGCCTTGACCGGCCCCGCTTCGCCGGGCTTGCCCGGCAGGGTGTCGGGGTGCAGTTCGGCGTCGATCTGCTTGTCTTCCGGGACGAACACCCGCTCGCGGATGATGTTGTCTTCGGCCCAGTTGTACATGAAGATCGGTGCCCCCGCCGGGATGTTGGCGAAGCGCTTGTTGATGATGAGCGCGCCCGGATAGGCGGTCAGTCCGATGCCGTCGAGGTTTTCGGTATAGACCTTCTGGAACTGCTTCATCAGCTCGATGCGCTGTGCGGCATCCTGGGTGCCGATGAAGCCGTTGACCAGCTCGACCAGCTGCGTTTCGTGCGGCAGCAGGTCAAGCTCGCCCGCTGCGTTCGCCCGATGGTTCAAGTCGATGCTGGGGCCGGTGGGCGCAAGCTGGGCCGTGTTCTGAACCACGGTGATCAGCTCGGTGCCGTTGCGGATGACGATCCAGTCGTACTTGCCGCTGTCGCGGGCATTGTCGAAATCCTTGCCGTCCAGCAGGCTGAGCGTCGCCTTCACGCCGATGTCGCTCATCATGGCCACCACGCCTTCGGCGAGGTTCTTGTCGGTGGCATAGGAGGACTGGCTGAGAAGGACCACGTTCAGATCCTCGCCGCCCGGCAGGTTGACGAAGCCGTTGCCATCGGTGTCTTCCAGACCCGCGGCCTTGAGCGCCTCTTTCGCGCTGTCGACCGAGTAGGGGTAGTAGACGGTGGAGGCCTGGTCGTAGAACGAGGTTCCGGGCACGAGGCCGCCGGGATAGATCGTCGTGAACGGGCCCTTCACGAGGCTGTCGCCCAGACGCTGCCGGTCAAGGCCGTAGCTGATGGCCTTGCGGAAATCGAGGTTGCGGTTCAGTTCGCGCACGGCCTGGGCGCGGGCATCGGGTTCGCCCCAGCCATTGCCCGAAAGGTTCGGGTACAGCGTATAGGCGATGGTGCGCGGGCCGAAGGCCAGGCGGGCGGGCGAGTTGGGATCGGCGGCCTTCTTCAGGCTTTCGACGTAGTTTTCCGCCTGTTCGAGGTTCGAGAAGTCGCCGGTGCCGGCCACCGCCTGCACGTCGCGGTCGCCCCAGGTGGAGAGCCGGTAGTGCATCTCGTCCAGGTAGGGCAGTTGCTGGCCGGTTTCATCGACCTTCCAGTAATAGGGGTTGCGGCGCAGCACGACGATGTCATCGGGCCGGTGTTCCACCACGGCCCAGGCGCCCAGGGTGGGGAAGTTCATGTAGTCGGAGGGGAAGGCCTTCTGGAACGCCTCGTAGCTTTCGCCGCCGTATTTCGGGTGCTTGGGTTTCAGCACATGCGACGGGCCGGGGCAGAAGTTGCCGTAGGCCATGGCGTAGAGCACCGATTCCGGGAAAGCCGTGTCGAAGCTCATCGTGAAGGTGTAGGGGTCGACGATGGTGAGCGTCGCATTGGCATAGGTGGCCGCCGTGGCGCCGTTCAGCGGCGTGATCTCGGCGTCCTGGATGATGCCGTTCCAGTAGAAGTCGATGTCTTCGGTGTCGAAGGGATCGCCATCGGACCACTTCGCGCCCTCGATCAGGTGGACGGTCAGGGTCTTGCCGTCCTCGGACCATTCCCAGGACTTGGCGAGGTTGGGCAAGGGCTGCAGGTCGGCGGCGTTGACCTCGAACAGCGGACCGGTGCGGGTGAGGCATTCGACCAGGCCGATGTCGATGCCGCCCCAGCCGTAGGACTGGCCGGCCCAGTAGTTCCAGCCCTCGGGACGGCCGCCGATGACGTGGCGCATCACGTCGCCGTAAGTGCCGGCGCCGTCGGGCATGTTGGCGGTCTTGTAGACCAGCGGTTCCTTGGGCAGGCGCTCGGCCAGCGGCGGCAGTTTGCCGGCGGCCTCGAAGGCGGCGACCCATTCGGGCTGGGAATAGGACGGCAGGGCCTTGTATTCCAGGATGTCGGCGCGGTTGACGAAGACGGGCTCGCCCTGAGCGTCGAATTTGGGCGGGTCCGGCGGCGTGGTTGGCGCGGCCATTTCGGCCTGCACCGCCACGGCGGAAACACCCAGCATGAGCGCCGCCCAGGCGGCGCGCCGGAGATGTGGTTTCATGTGTCCTCCCTTGGCCGGATGGACCCGGCCGGGTCAAGTGCCGTTTGTTCGTGACATGCCGGGGCGGCTCCTCCACCGGTCGGCAAGTGCAATCAGGATGCGAATCGTGACGGATTCCGGCAATGTCGGATTGCTACATTGTTTTCCGGTTTTCTAAGGTGGGGCGGATGGTGCAGGCAGCGGGCAAGGCGAGGGTCGGGGGGAAGCGGGTGGCGCCGACGCCGACGCATGAGCGGCATTTCTATTCCGCGACCCGGGCCTTCGGGCGGTTCGGCATCCGGATCTTCGATCCGGTGGTGATGGCGCAGCCGCATTGGCACGGGCATATCGAGGCGAATTTCCCGATCGACCTGGAGATGGACTACAACGTGGACGGCCGCGAGATCGTGGTGCCGGCCAACAGGCTGACGCTGTTCTGGGCGGGGATCCCGCACCAGTTGCGCAACATAAAGCGGGTGGGGCCGGGGCCGGCGCAGCTGTGCAACATCTACCTGCCGCTGGACGCCTTTCTGATGATGAACCACATCATGGCTCTGCAGGTGGCCTTCCTGGGCGGGGGCATGATCGTGCTGCCTGAGACATTGTGTTCGTCCGATCAGGTGCGGCGCTGGTATGCGGACTACCGCAGCGGGGATTTCGAGCGGTCGGAGATCGTCAAGATGGAGCTGAACGCCTTGTTCCGGCGGGCGCTGCTGGGCGAGCCGGAGTATCTGGTGCCGCCGGCCCACCAGAGCGAGGGCGACCGCGCGCTGTCTTCGGCCCATATCCGGCATGTGGTGGCCATGGTGCGGGTGGCGCTGGAGACGCTGGACCAGCCCCTGGCCAATGCCGACATTACCAAGGTCACGGGGCTGCACGAGAATTATGCCCAGGCCCTGTTCACGCGGGTGATGAAGATGCCGCTGAAGCAGTTCGTCATCCGCATGAGGCTGATGCGGGCGCGGGCGCTTCTGGTGGAGAGCTCGATCGCCATCGCATCGGTGGCCGAAAATTCCGGCTTTTCCTCGATCAGCCAGTTCTATCACCAGTTCCGGTCGGCCTATGGCCTGTCGCCCCGGCAGATGCGCGAGACCTACCTGGTCAGCGACCCCTCGGGCGGGCTGGGACGGCATCCGTCCGAGGTCTGACGGCGGGCGGCACGCGGCGAGAGCCCGGACCCGCCTGCGACGGGGCATGCCGCAACGCCCAGCTTCAAAATGTATAATAGCATACTTTAATCTTGCCAAGCCGGGGCGACTCTGACAGCCTGCACCCAGTCCATCCCGGGGAGGCGTCGATGGCCGATATCCAGCTGCGCGGGGTCTCGAAACGCTGGGGCGCCTTCGTCGGCGTGCAGAACCTTGATCTTTCGATCCCGGACCGAGAATTCCTGGTGCTGCTTGGCCCGTCGGGCTGTGGAAAGACCACGACAATGCGGATGATCGCGGGCCTGGAAGAGGCAAGCGAGGGCGAGATCGTCATCGGCGGCAAGGTGGTCAACGACCTGTCGCCCAAGGACCGCGATGTGGCAATGGTGTTCCAGAGCTACGCGCTTTACCCCAACCTGAACGTTTACGAGAACATCCGCTTTCCCCTGCGGATGCGGAAGATCGACGCCGCGTCCCACGAAGAGCGCGTGATGCGGGCGGCGCGCATGGTGGAACTGACGGACTACCTGCATCGCCGCCCGGCCGAACTGTCCGGCGGGCAGCGGCAGCGCGTGGCGCTGGCGCGCGCCATCGTGCGGGAGCCCAACGTGTTCCTGATGGACGAGCCGCTGTCGAACCTGGATGCCAAGCTGCGGGTTTCGACGCGCCAGCAGATCAAGAACCTGAGCCACGAGCTGAAGGTTACCACGGTCTATGTCACGCATGACCAGATCGAGGCCATGACGCTTGCCGACCGGGTGGTGGTGATGAACCGGGGCGTGGTGCAGCAGGTGGGCACGCCGTCCGAGATTTATGACCGCCCGACCAACACCTTCGTGGCGGGCTTCATTGGCAGCCCCGCCATGAACCTGGTGGAGGGCACGATTTCGGACGGGCGCTTTGAAGCGGCCTCGATGGCGGTCGAGGGGCTGCGCAAGGACGTGTCGGGGCGGATCATCCTGGGCTTTCGCGCCGAGGATGCGTCGGTTGTGCGCGAGGGCGGCAATGCGGCGGCGCCGCTGTATTCGCTGGAGCTTCTGGGCGATGCGACGCAAGCGGCGCTGCGCCTGGGCGGCACGACCGTATCGGTGCGCGCCGACAAGATGTTCAAGGCCGAGATCGGCGACAGCATCTTTATCCACATCCCGCCGGGCCACTGCCACCTGTTCGACATCGAGTCCGGCAAGCGGCTGGACTGACCGCGCTTCGCGCGGCGCCGTCGCCGGCCGGGTGCAGCAGAGCGCGGCAGAGCGGGGGCCGGAGAGAGTGAGGCAGGGCCAGAGGAACGTTGACAGGTCAGACCCTAAAATGCATACTAATATAATAGAATAACAAGAACGACAGTGTCGAATGACCAAGGGAGGAACGCACATGATCAAGCCACAGACCGGACTCCTGCGCCCATACCGGACGGGCATGGGGCGCCGTGACTTCCTGAAGCGCACCGCCGCCGCGGGCCTGGCCTCGACCCTGGCCGCGCCGGCGATTGCCCAGAATGCCCAGATCACCATTCCGCTGCTGTCGTGGATGTGGAACGAGCCGGGACGGGGCGATGCCTGGCGCGCCATGCTGGCCAAGTTCCATGCCGAACAGGACGAGATCTTCATCGAAGAAGCCGGCGCGCCGTTCAACGAATACACCAACAACATGCTGATCCAGTCGCAGTCCGGGTCGATCAACGGCGCGATGTTCCACACGACGCCCGACCTTGTGGTCAGGCTTCTGCGCGGCGGGCACCTGGAATCGCTGCAGGACGTGGTGGACAACCTGGGCATCAACGACACGCTGAGTTCCGCCCACGATCACCTGCGCGTGGACGGCAAGGTGCACGGGCTGGACATCGTGACGGTGAAGTTCGGGCTTCTGTACAACTCGGCACTGCTGGAAGCGGCCGGGGTCGCCCCGCCGACCACGCCCGAGGAATGGGTCGCCGCCTCTGTGGCGCTGACCAAGGCGCCGGACCAGTTCGGCGTCTATTCGCCCCATCTGCTCAGCGAGCCGGGCGATTTCTGGTTCATCCTGCAGCAATGGGCCGTGCTGTTCGACGGCGTCTGGGCGCAGGGCCGCACGCCCATGGTGAACAGCCCGCAGGTGATCGAAGGGATGAAGCTTTTCAAGACCATGTACGATCAGGCGATGCCGCGCGGGACCGATACCGCCACGGCGAACCAGATGTACGCAAACGGTCGCATTGCGCAGCAGCTTGTGGTTTCGGCAGCGGTGAACATCTGGTCCAGCACCGGGCCGGAGATCTTCCCCACCCTGCGCAGCGTTGTCCCGCCGGGACCAAGCGGCAAGGCCATCACCCGCATCCACCCGATCTGCGTCAACGCCCATGCCTCGGACGATGAAAAGGCCGCGGGCAAGGTCTTCGTGCAATGGCTCTATCAGCCCGAAAACTATCAGCAGCTGATGGAACTGTGCCTGGACGTGGTGCCGCCCTATCCCGAGGCGATCCGCAAGGAATACCTGGAGGCGCAGTTCTGGGCCGACGGCTACCTGAAGGGGCAGTCGACGACGCCTTTGGACATCATGGGCGACTATATCTTCTTCAACCAGGAATTCGGGAATGTCGTGATGGACAAGTTCTCGGAAGTGCTGGTGGCGAACCGGCCGGTCGAGGATGCGATGGCCGATGCGCAGCAGGAGCTGGAGCAGGCGTCGCAGCGCCTGTTCGACGGGTTCAAGCTGTAAGGGCATTGCCGGGCATCATCGCGGGGGGCGGTCGCCGGATCGCCCCCCGTGAGGTTCGAAAGGAAGACGCGCCAGGGGGGCGGCAGGACGCGATCTGCCGGCTTTCGCAATGCGGGGCGGATGATACGGTGGGCCATGGCTGACCTGACGGAAGAACATGCGGGCCTGCCGCGCGGGCTTCGGCGGCGCCGGCGCAATTCCCTGCCCTATCTGCTGGTCGCGCTGATCATAGGCTATCTGTCCGTCTTCATCCTTTTTCCCATCGCGCAGCAGTTCCTGACGAGCTTTTCGAACAATGTCGTCGGCGTGGACAGGGTTCAGTGGGTCGGGCTGCGCAACTATGAGCGGCTGGTCGAGGACGACGACTTCTGGTTCGCGATCCGCGTGACCTTCATCTACATGGTCTTCGTGGTGGTGGGCGCGGTTTCGCTCGGGCTGGCCTCGGCCCTGTTGCTGAACCGCCGCTTCCGGGGGCGGAACATGGCGCGCGGCGCCATCGCGATACCCTGGGCCTTCCCCGAGATCTCGGCGGTCCTGGTGTTCCTGTGGATGTGCAACCCGACCTTCGGGGTGATGAACGTCTTTGCCCGGATGATCCCCGGCATCGACGAGAACCTGAACTGGCTGTCCGATCCGAACCTGGCCATGCCGCTGGTGATCCTGCTGTCGATCTGGAAGGCCTTCCCCTTCACCTTCCTGGTGATCCTCGCGGCCCTGCAGGCGGTGCCCAGGGACCTGTACGAGGCGGCCGAGGTGGACGGGGCGAACCGGCTGCAGGCGTTCCGCTTCATCACCATCCCCGAGATCGCACCGACGCTGATGCTGATGGCGGTGCTGATGGCGATCTTCTCGTTCAAGCAGTTCACGCTGATCTGGCTGACAACCGGCGGCGGGCCCTATGGCGGGATCACCGAGACGCTGGTGCTGCGCATCTACCAGACGGCCTTCCGGTTCTTCGACCTGGCCTATGGCGCGACGCTGGGCGTGGCGGGCTTTGTCATCGTCCTGGGGCTGACCCTGCTGTTCGTCTACGTCCAGCAGCGGCAGGACCGCGCGAGGAGGCGCTGAGCGGATGAGTGCCTCGCCCCATGCCCGCTACCGGGCGCGCCGCATCGGCGCGGGTGTGCTGTTCTATGCGCTGATCCTGGGGTTCTGCGGGGCAGTGCTGTTCCCGGTGTACTGGATGGTGGTGAACGCGATCCAGCCCCTGGAATACGGGATGCAGTTCCCGCCGCCGCTGCTGCCGCAGGAGATCAGCTTCCAGCCCTTCACCATGCTGTTCCAGAACTTCCCGGTGGCGCGGTGGCTCTTGAACTCGTTGATCCTGGCCGGGATGACGACGCTGATCGTGCTGGCGCTGGCGGTGCTTGGTTCCTTTGCCATGACCTTCCTGAAATGGCGCGGCAAGGCGGCGTTCGGGCTGTTGCTCTTGATGACGCAGATGCTGCCCGAGGCGCTGGTCGTCATTCCGGTCTATGCGATGTACCGCAACCTGGGCCTGTCGGACAGTTTGCCGGCGCTGTCGCTGATCGACGCGGCCTTCATCCTGCCGATCTGCATCTGGGTGCTGAAGAACGCCTTCGATTCCATTGCCGAAGAAATCTACGAGGCCGCTCTGATCGACGGCTGCACCCCGCTTGGGGCGCTGATCCGGACCCTGCTCCCCCTGTCGGCACCGGGGCTGGTGGCGGTCAGCGTGGTGGCCTTCTTCTATGCCTGGAACGAATACCTGTTCGCAGTCACGCTGATCACCTCGCCGGATAGCCGGCCGGTTTCGGTGGGACTGTCCTCGCTGAAGGTGATGCTGGACACGCCGATCGACCGGGTTCTGGCGGCGGCGCTGTTCTTCTCGATCTTCCCGGTGATCTTCTACCTGATGATCCAGCGCTACATCGTGGCCGGCCTCAGCGCCGGGGCGGTAAAGGGGTAGGCCCATGGAAATCCAATGCGTTGTCGAGGCTGGGGCCCAACTGGGCGAGGGCACGATCTGGGACCCGGCCGAAGGCGTGCTGTGGTGGATCGACATCTACGGTCCGACCATCCACCGCTTTGATCCGATGCGCGGCGAAAGCCGAAGCTGGCCCGCGCCCGAATACCTAGGTTGCATCGGACTGCGCGCCTCGGGCGGGCTGGTGGTGACCATGGCGAGCGGGTTCCACTTCTTCGACCCGGAGACCGGGCGGTTCACGGCCATCGCCGACCCCGAGCCGGACCTGCCCGACACGCGGTTCAACGATGGCAAGCCCGACCGCTTTGGCAACTTCTGGTCTGGCAGCATGTTCGAGGCGCCGGGCAAGCCGGTGCGCATGGTGGCCTCGCTTTACCGCCTGGGTGCCGATGGCGAAGTGCGCAGGATGCTGGAGGGGATCGGCTGTTCCAACGGGCTGGCCTGGAGCCCGGACGGCCTGGTGATGTACTTCACCGACAGCCACACGAACCTTGTCTGGGCCTTCGACTATGACCCGGCGGCGGGGAAGATCGCGAACCGCCGGACCTTCATCGACCTGTCCGACCGGGGCTACATCGTGGACGGCTCGACCGTGGATGCCGAGGGCAATTACTGGCTGACCGTGCCCTTCAAGGGCAAGGTGCTGGCCTACAGCGCCGCGGGCCGCCAGATCGCCGAAATCGACATGCCCTGCGACCTGCCGACCTGCTGTGAGTTCGGGGGCGCGGACCTGCGCACCCTGTATGTCACCACGGCGCGCTATCGGCGCAGCGATGCGGAACTGGCCGGACAGACCGCCCCCGGCGGGCTGTTTGCCATCACCGGGCTTGGGGTGACGGGGCTGACCCTGCCGCCCTATGCGGGGTGAACTGTGGCAATGCGGCTGGATCTGGACGGCAGGGTGGCGCTGGTGACAGGGGCCGCCACCGGTATTGGCAAAGCCTGTGCCGATGTTCTGGCCGAGAATGGCGCGACGGTGATCTATTCGGACCGCGACGCCGAAAGGGTGGCAGAGACCGCGCGCGGCAAGGGCACCCCCCTGTGCCTGGACGTAGCCGACCGTGCCGGCATTCAGGCGGCGGTGGCGGAAGCCCAAGACCGCTTCGGGTGGATCGACATCCTGGTCAACAACGCCGGCATCGGCGTGAAGGCCGAGGACCGCAACACCATCGACAGCTTTCCGGAAAAGGCCTGGGATGATGTGCTGGCCGTCGACCTGACCGGGCTGTTCCTGGTGAGCAAGGCGGTGATCAGTGGCATGAAGGCGCGGCGCTCCGGGGCGGTCGTCAACATCGCCTCGATCACCGGGATCGTGCCCTTGCGGTTGCAAAGCCCCTATATCGCGGCCAAGGCCGCCGTCATCAACCTGACGCGCGGCATGGCGATCGAACTGGCCACCGAGGGCGTGCGCGTGAACGGCGTGGCGCCGGGGTCCTGTGCGACCGAGGCCTGGCACGCCTGGATGAACGATCCGCTGAGCCAGACCGACGGGCTTCTGGAGAAGCAGGTGGCGACCATTCCGATGAAGCGGCCGGGCACCCCGCGCGAGATGGCACAGGGCGTGGCCTTCCTCGCCTCGGACGCCGCCTCGTACATCACCGGGCATACGCTGGTGATCGACGGCGGCTGGACCGCCGGCTATGCGCGCGACTGGTGAGGCCACCGATGGCAGAGTACCGGCTGCACGGGTTCCATGACAGCGGCAATGCCTTCAAGGTGGCGATGATGCTGGACCTTGCAGGCTGCGACTGGGAGGCGGTCGCGGTCACGCCCGGTGGCGATGCGGCGCATGGTCCGGACTGGTGGGCCGGGGCCAACAGTTTCGGCGAGGTGCCGGTGCTGGAACGGGACGGGCGGTTCCTGTCGCAGTCCGGCGTGATCCTGCACCACCTGGCGCGCGAAACCGGACGGTTCGGCGCCAGGGATGATGCGGAAGCCGACGAGATCTGGCGCTGGATCCTGTTCGACAACCACAAGTTCACCGGCAACTTCTCGATGCTGCGCTATCAGGTCGGCATCGCGAAGACCGGCGAGACGCCGGTCACGGAATACCTGCGGGCCCGGGTCCGCCGGGCCTGGGCGGTGGCCGAGGCGCATTTGGCCAGGCGGGATTTCATCCTGGGCGACAGGCCGACCATCGCCGATCTGTCGATGGCGGGATACCAGTTCTACGACGAGCCCACGGGCATTGACCGGGCTGCCGAGTTCCCGAACCTCGAGGCCTGGACCCGGCGCATCGCGGCCCTGCCCGGCTGGCGGCCGCCAGGCGCGGTGCTGCCGCGATGCTGACCCCTGTCACACCAGCACGCGGCCGGGGCTGAGGATGTTCTTCGGGTCCAGCGTCTGCTTGATCTGGGCCATGAGTTGCAGCTCTTCGGGGCTGCGGGTCAGGCGCAGGTAGGCCGCCTTGGCGCGGCCGATCCCGTGTTCGGCCGAGACCGATCCGCCCAACTCGCCCACAAGGCCGTAGACCAGTTCCTCGGCACGCTTGCGGGTCTGGGGGCCGGCGGGTTCGGCCATGATGTTCACGTGCAGGTTGCAGTCGGCCAGGTGACCGAAGACCACCCAGGCCGCCCCCGGAAACGCCGCCTCGATCCGGCGGCGCAACTCTTCGACAGCCGCGCCGATGCGGTCGAGCGAGAAGGACACGTCGAAGCCGACCGTGCGGGGGAAGATGCGGTTGTGGTCGTAGATGGATTCGCGCAGGGCCCAGAACCGCTTTCGGTCGGCTTGAGACTGCGCAATGGCGGCATCGGTGATGCGGCCGGCTTCCATGTTGGCGTGCAGCGCCTCTGTCAGCGCGGTGCCGTCTGGCCCGGTTTCGGGGGCCTCGATCAGCAGGTAGAGCGCGTCGGTCGCCGGGAACGGGGCGGAAAGGCCCATCCTGCCGGTGGCGATGGCGTAGATCTCTTTCCACATCGCCTCGAACACCATCAGCCCGCCCGGCAGGCGGGTGCCCAGATCGCGCAGCAGCGCCAGCGCCGCAGCTGTGTCGGGCACCATCACCAGCGCCGTGGACAGGGCGGCGGGGCGCGGATGCAGCGTGAGGGTCACGCGGGTGACGATGCCCAGGGTGCCTTCGGAGCCGATCAGAAGCTGCGGCCAGTCGAAGCCGGTGTTGTTCTTGACCATCTTCGACTTCGAAAGGATGACGCGCCCATCGGCAAGCACGGCCTCCAGCCCGCGGACATTGGCGCGCGTCATGCCGAAGCGCAGGACGGAATTGCCGCCGGCATTGGTCGCCACATTGCCGCCGATGGTGCAGCTGCCACGCGCGCCAAGGTCGATGCCGATCATCATGCCCGCCGCCTCGGCCGCCTTCTGGATGGTCTCCAGCGGCGTGCCGGCCAGCGCGGTGATGGTGCCGCTGATCGGGTCGATCTCTTCCACCCCGCTCATCCGTTCCAGCGAGATGGCGACCTCGTCCGCGCCGGGGCGCGAGGCATCGACCAGCCCGGTCATGCCGCCCTGGGGCACGACGGGCTGGCCGGCCGTGTTGCAGATCGCCAGGGCGGCGGCGACCTCTGCGGTGGTGCGGGGCAGCAGGAGCGCCTTCGGCAGGACGCTGTGTTCGGCAGCGGCATCGCTGCGGTTGCGGGCGGGAGTTTCCGCGCCTGTCCGTACCGAGGCATCGCCCAGGGCCTGCCGAAGCTCTGCGATCACATCCATTCGGTGTCTCCCTACGGTCTTTGTCAGAAACTGCGGCCGTAGCCCGCGCTCCATCCGCCATCGGCAGAGAGGACCTGGCCGGTGAGGTAGCGGTTCTCGGGGTCGCAAAGGAACAGGGCGGCATTGCAGGCTTCGTCCAGCGTGCCGGGGCGGCCCACGGGCGCATGGCCGATCATCGCCGGGTCGCCGCTGACGAGATGCGCCGCATCCGGCCCGATGGCCCCGGCGCCAAGCGCGTTGACGGCCACTTCGGGCGCAAGCTGCATGGCAAGGCCGCGCATCGCGGCCAGAAGCGCGGCCATGCGCATCGACAGCACGGGCTGGCGGCGGATCGGCAGGGCGGCGCTGGCCGACAGAAGGAACACCAGGCGGCCAGAGCCGCGCACCTGCATGGCGTGACCCAGATCGTTCGCGGTGCGGACAAGCCCGTCCCAGTCGAAGCCCTCGGGGTCGAGGAGCGGGGTGGAGAGGATCAGCAGGTCGGGCAGGCCCTTGGCCACAAGCCGCGCGCCGCTGGCGGCAAGACGGTCCCGCAGCGCCAGCGCAACCGGGCTGGCGGCGCCTTCGAGCCGCGCGGTGGTGCCGGCAAGGTCTATCTGCATGGGCGGCCCCTCAGATCGTGTAGCCGGCGGTCCAGCCGCCATCGACGGCAAGGCACTGGCCGTTGACATAGCTGGAGGCGGGCGAACCCAGGAACAGGACGGCGCGGGCGATCTCTTCCGGCTCGCCCGGCCGGCCCATGGGAATGTGGCGCATGAATTCTTCCGTCCGGCTGCCGAACAGGCCGCCCTTGCCGTAGAACAGCGCCCGGGTGCCCTCGCTCATGATCGAGCCGGGGGCGATGGCATTGGTCAGGATGCCGTGGTGCCCCAGTTCGATGGCCATGGCGCGGGTCAGGTGGACGATGCCGGCCTTGGCGGCAGCAAAGGGGCTTTGCAGGCGCATGGCGGCGATGCCCACGACCGAGGCGATGTTGATGACGCGCCCGCCCTGCCCGCGCGCCACCATGGGTTCCAGCGCGGCCTTGCTCATCAGGTAGGTGCCATCCAGGTCGATGCGGACGATGCGGTCCCATTCGGGCTTGGGAAAGCTCTCGATGGTGACTCGGTGCGCCTGGGTGTTCACGCCGGCGTTGTTCACGAGGATGTCGATCTGGCCAAAGCGCGCAAGAACGGCGGCCACCCCGGCGCGGGTAGAGCTTTCCGACGAGACGTCGATCTCGCAGGGCATGGCGTCGGGCAGGTCGGCCGCAAGCGCGGTGGCACCCGCCATGTTGATGTCGGCGACGACGACGCGCGCCCCGTTGGCGGCCAGCATCCGGCAGATGGCCGTGCCGATGGCCCCTGCCCCGCCGGTGACGATGGCAACCCTGCCGCCCAGATCAATACGCATGGCCGGCTCCGGGTTCCGCGCGGGCCGCTCGGAAGCGGTCCAGATCCGCGGCCAGCGCCGCCGCGGCGGCAGCTGAGCCAAGCATCCATGTCCCGCCGACCGCCGCGACGTTGCGGTGACGCGCAAAGGCGGTGACCGAGTCGGACTCGATCCCGCCGGTGACGAGGAAAGAGACATCGGGATAGATCACGGCGAACTCCGGCAGGCGCAGATGGCCATGATCCCAGGCGGGGTAGAACTTCTGGACGAGGTAGCCCAGTTCCCGCGCGTGCTGCACCTCGCTGGCCGTGTTGACGCCAGGCACCAGCGGCAGGCCCGCGCCCTGAGCGGCGGCATGAAGCGCGGGGCTGAGGCCGGGGCTGACCATGAAATCCGCGCCCGCCGCCACCGCCCGCGCCGCGCCTGTGGCATCAAGGATTGTCCCCGCCGCGAGCAGCAGCCCCGGATGGCGCTTGCGGATATCGGCAAGAACCCCTGGGGCGGCCGAGCTGCGGAACAGCACTTCGATCACGCGCGCCCCGGCCGCCACCAGCCCGTCAGCCAGGGCGACGGCGGTTTCAGGATCGGCGTTGCCGGCCATCAGGATGGGCACGATCCCGGCTTCGGTCACGGCATGGCGCAGGGTGTCGGGGTTCATGGCGCGGCGGCCTCCAGAAAGCGTTGCAGGTCCTCTCGTGTCGGCGCCCCCAGCCGGCCGCCGAACACCTGGCATTTGATCGCACCGGCGGCATTGGCCAGCGCCATGGCATCGCCAAGCGGCACCTGCTGCGCCAGCGCCCAGGTCAGGACGCCGTGGAACACGTCGCCCGCCGCCAGCGTATCGACGGCGCGAACGGGATGGCCCGGCACATGGCGCAGCTGATCCGCCTCTACCCAGAGGCAGCCGCGTTCGCCCAGGGTGATGGCGACCACGGCATTCAGGTGCAGCGACAGCCAGTCCAGGGCATCCGAGGCCTCTGCCTTGCCCGAGGCGATGCGGGCACCCGGTTCCGAGAATACGGCGTGGGTCGCCCGCCGCGCCAAATCCAGAAGCACGTCACGCGGCCCGATATCGGCATCCAGCACCGCCGGCCTTCCCGCTGCCCGCGCCGCATCAAGAAGTGCCGCCGCCCCGTCCGGCCAGCGAACATCGGCCAGCACCGCATCGGCGCCTGGCACGAGGTGCAGGGGCAGCCATGCGGCATCGGACGGAAGGGCGGGATCGTAATAGGGCAGCACCAGCCTTTCGCCCTGGTCATCGACAATCACGGTGCACAGCGGCGAAGCAATGCCGGGAAAGCGCCCGACCGACTGGCAGTCGACCCCTGCACGCGTCAACTCGTCACAGATGCGCCGGCCGACATCGTCATCCCCCAGGCGTGAGAAAAGGATCGCCTCCGCCCCGAGCCGCGCCGCCGCCGCGGCCGCGCTGGCCGCCATGCCATGGGCGACGACGGCCATGGCCTTGGGCAACAGCTTGCCGGGCCCCGAGGGCAACACATCGACCCGAAAGATCGTGTCCAGCGTCGAGGAGCCGCAGAACAGGAGGCGCGGCCGGCCGTCCGGCACAAGGGGCGGCGAAGCGGTGTCAGCCATGCGCGGGGCCATTCTTGCCTGGCCCTTGCAGGCGCACCTGCGGGCGGCGGGTGAACCCGGACAACCGCCCCTCGGGGCTTGCCCGTCTCTCCGGCCCGGTTCGGACCCGTTCCATTCCCCCTCCCTTCGCGCCGGCCTATTGCGGCGCAAGCAGACCGGCATCAAGATCGAGTGCGGCCGCGATTTCCCTGAACTCTTGCAGAAGTGCGGGCGCCACGGGAATGCCCGTCTTGCTGCGCGCGTCGAGACAGGCCCATTCGCGGTCGCCCGGCGCCATCACCTTGCGCCCCGGCTTTGCCGGCGTGGCCCGAAGGTCGGCAAGGTAGGCGGCAATGCCCGCTTCAAATACCGGCCTCGGCACGAAGGCATCGGGATGGATGACGATGTAGAACTGACCTAACCGCCGGGGCGTCGACATGTCGGGCCCGGCCATCGGCAGAAGCCGGGTGCAGTGCCCCATCCCGGTCAGCGCGGCGGATAGAACCTCCATCACGGCGGCAAGACCGGCCCCCTTGAAGCCGAACCTCGCGCCGCCCACCGACAGCAGTGCCGCGACGGCGGCGGGATCGGTTGTCATCGCGCCCTTGGCATCCACGGCCACATCCTCGGGCACGGGCAGACCCTTCAGCTCGTAATCCCGGATGCGGTTCCAGGGCACGATGGAGGTTGCCATGTCCAGAAGAAAGGGACGCGCGCCCGGCACCGGAGCGGCAAAGGCGATGGGGTTCGTGCCGTGGAACGGGGCCTGCGCGTCATGGGGCAACACGAAGGGATCGGAGTTGCAGAAGGCAAAGGCCAGGAACCCGCCTTCGGCCGCGGCGAGCGCATAGCAACCGGCCGCCCCGAAGTGAGAGGAATTGATGACCGAGATGCCGGCGATCCCCGCTTCGCGCGCAAGGGCGCAGCCTTCGGCGATGGCCCGATACCCGGCATGGTGGCCGAAGCCGTTCCCGGCATCGACGGTGGCGGCGCCGGGGGCGGTCCGTGTGGCGGTGATGACGGGCGCGCCGACAATGCGCCCTCCGGCCAGGGCGCGAAGGTAATGCGGCAGCAGCCGGATGCCGTGGCTGTCCACCCCGCGCAGCGAGGTGGAGACCAGCGCCCGCGCGACCGAGTCCGCCTGATCCGTCACCGAGCCCCGCGCAACCAGCGCGGCAGCCACGAAACGCGCCAGCCGATCCTGGGGCAGTGCGAGGCCGCTGTCCGGTTGCGCCATGGCTTGACCACAAAGAAGTATAATAGTATATACTATTAGGCATGTCCCCGCCGGCTGTCAAGCAATGGCCTCGACCCGGCCGCGAAAAGACCTTGCTCATTATGCTAGTATAATATTATCTGATCCCAGGCTTTCGGGCCGCAGGGCTGAATCAGTCGGGGAGGATGCCATGTCACAGACAGCCCACGGGTCCGGGGCGGGCCTGGCCGGACGCGCCAACCTGCCGGACAAGGCGCTGCTGCTTGGCCTGTTCGAACAGATGACCCTGCTGCGCAGGTTCGAGCTGGTGGCCCAGGTCGCCTGCCGGAAGGGCGAGACGCCCGGCTTCCTGCACCTCTACATCGGGCAGGAAGCTTCGGGCGTGGGCGTTTGTGCCCATCTGCGGCCGACGGACTGGGTGACCTCCACGCACCGCGGCCATGGCCATGCCTTGGCCAAGGGCGCCGATCCGCGCCGCGTGATGGCCGAACTGTTCGGCCGGGCGGACGGCATCTGCGGAGGGCGGGGCGGCACGATGCATCTGTACGACCGGTCGGTCGGGCTGTTCGGCACCAACGGCGTCGTGGGGGCCGGCATCGGCCATGCCGCCGGCGTGGGCATCGGCGCGCGCCAGTTGGGCCGGTCCGACATTGGTGTGGCCTTCTTTGGCGACGGCGCCTCGAACCACGGTGCGTTCCACGAGGTGCTGAACTTCGCGGGCGTGCAGCGGGCTCCGGCGGTTTTTGTCTGCGAGAACAACCTCTACGCCACGGCGACGCCCTACCGCGACATCACGCTGAACCCCGAGATCGCGACGCGGGCGGCGGCCTATGGCATTCCGGGCGTGGCGGTGGACGGCAACGACGTCATGGCGGTCTGGGAGGTGATGAAGGTCGCGGCCGAACGTGCCCGGACCGGAGGCGGGCCCACGCTGATCGAGTGCAAGACCTACCGGGTGGTGGGCCACCACGAGGGCGACCCGGTCATCGGCACCTACCGCACGCAGGAAGAGGTGGATGCCTGGATCAGGCGCGATCCAATCGACATGTTCCGCAAGCGGCTGGTGCAGGACTACGGACTGGCCGACGAGGCGGAACTGGCTGCCGTCGAGCGCCGGATCGACGCGGTGGTGGCAGAGGCGCTGGACTTTGCGCGCAACTCTCCCCTGCCCGAGCCGGCGACCCTGGGGCGGCATGTCTATGCCGATCCGATCAACCCGCCGGAAGCGACCGGGGCGCGCCCCGCCGGCCCGACGCGGCAGCAGGGCTGGCTGGAGGCGGTGCGCGACGGGATCGCCGAGGAAATGCGGGCCAACCCGGCGATCCTGTACTTCGGCGAGGGTACGGGCGAGCGCGGCGGGTCCTTTGCCCATACCAAGGGGCTTTGGGCCGAGTTCGGCGCACATCGCATGATCGACACGCCGATCTCGGAACAGGGGTTCACGGCGGCGGCCATCGGCGCCTCGGCCATCGGGGCGCGCACCGTGTCGGACGTGATGTTCGCCGATTTCGCCTTCGAGGCGGCGGGCCAGATCATGCTGCAGGGTGCGAAGCTGCGCTACATGAGCAACGGCGGCATGAGCGCGCCCTTCGTGCTGCGGGCCGCCATGGGGGCGCTGCGCAGTTCGGGGCCGCATCACAGCGGCAGCTATCATCCGATCTTTGCGCAGATGCCGGGCCTGATCGTCTGCCTGCCGTCGAACCCGGCCGATGCCAAGGGCCTGATCAAGACGGCGCTGCGGGCCGGAGATCCGGTGGTGTTCCTGGAGCCCAAGGCGCTTTACGCCTCGAAGGGCGAGGTGCCGGAGGGCGAGCATTTCGTGCCCTTCGGCGTCGCCCGGATCGCGCGGCCGGGCCGCGACATCACCATTGTCGCGACCGGGCAGCAGGTGGCGCAGGCCGAAGCGGCGGCCGGACAACTGGCCGCCGAGGGCATCGAGGCCGAGATCGTGGACCCCCGCACGATCATGCCCTTCGACATCGAAACGGTGATCGCCAGCGTCCGTCGGACCCACCGGCTTCTGGTGGTGGACGAGGCCTGGGCCATGTGCGGCCTGGGGGGCGAGATCGCCCAGGCGGTCAACGAACTGGCCTTCGACGAGTTGGACGCGCCGCCGGGGCGGTTGCATTCGGAACCCGTGTCGCATCCCTTCGCGCCGGTGCTGGAACAGGCCATGGTCATCAACCCCGACCGGATCGCCCAGGCGGTGCGCGACGTGATCGCCGGGCGCCCACCCGTGCCCCGGCACTGGATGCCACAAAGCGGCGGTCGCCCGGCAACCCCGGTCGCGGCATTGCCGCCCGCGCCGAAACCGCAGGCCCCTGCGGTGCCAAAGCCTGCGAGCGGGGCGACAGGTGACGAGCCGATCCTGATGCCCTTTGGCGACCTTACGGTCAGCGAGGGAACCCTGATCCGGTGGGCCAAACTCAAGGGCGACCGCGTCAGCGAGGGCGAGCTTGTGGCCGAGATCGAGACGGACAAGGCCGTAGTCGAGATCGAGGCGCCGACGAGCGGCGTGCTTCATTCGGTCGAGGCCGAGGTGGGACAGGTCATCGCCATGGGCGCCCGCATCGGTGGCATTGCCCGATGATGGCCGCGCCCCTGCCCCAGGCGGGGCGGCGCGCGGTGTCGCCCTATGCCCGCCGATTGGCCCGGGAACGGCAGGTTGCGCTGGACCTCCTTGCCGGCAGCGGGCCAGAAGGCCGCATCGTCGCGGCGGATGTTCTGGCGTTTCGCCTTCCCGAGGCTTCCCCGCCGCGTGCGGATCTTCCCCGCGGGGAAGGTTTGGCGTTTTCGGCCCGGGCTTCGCTGGCTGAACTTGTGCAGTGGATCGGCGCGGCTGCACCTCTGGGCCTGGAGATCGCGCTGGAGGACGTGGCGGGTCGGGCGATGCGGGCGGCGATCGGGGATCATGCGGACAAAGCCGGAGGCCGCGTGGTGATCGAGGCCGAAGGGCGGCAGGTGATGACGGGAACGGCGCCGGGCCTGTCCATCGGGGCCGAGCGCCGGCTGCGGTTGCGGGCGGTGGCAGAGGGCCGCGACGCGGCGCGTGAACCGGCAATGGCCTCGGTTCTGATCCTGCCGGCCGCCAGGGTCGTGCCGGTGGCCTTTCCGCTTTTGCCCGGCCGCGCGATGCGCCTTGTCGTTTCGGCCGACATGGTGGCCGGCGTGGCCCATGTCCTGCTGTGCGCCGACGCGCGGACCATCGCGCCAGACCGGGCGGCCCATGCCCTTGAGACCGTGGTTGCCGGGCTGGAGCGGCCTCTGGCGCTTTTGGCATAGGCAGCCAGGGCGCCGCACCGCCAATGGCCGCGAGTTTTTCCTTGCAAAGCTATGATAACAGCAACAGAGAGCACGCGGATGTGAAGAAGGGGCGATGGCAGGTGCCATGCTGACACCGACAGACCGCTTCCGCGGGCAGAAGCTTTCCCGCGACAACGGGCCCTTGTACCAGCAGCTTGCGGATCTGATCCGCGGCATGATCTCGCGCGGGGAGTTCGAGGTGGGCAGCGACCTGCCCAAGGAAGCCGAGATCGAGGCGCAACTTGGCGTCAGCCTGATCACCGTGCGCCGCGCCCTGCGCGAGCTGGAGGACCTGGGGCTGATCCAGAAGCGGTCGGCCAAGCCGGCCAAGGTGACGGCGAAAAGCCCGACCGTCCGCGCCGGCATGCGGTTCGACTCGCTGAAGGATCTGGTGGATTTCACCACCGGCGCCCAGCTTGTGGTGACCGACTATCGCATGGAGCGCAGCCCGGTGATCGAACGGTACTTCGGGCTGGCCGCCGGCGAGCCCGGCTGGTGCCTGCACGGCCACCTGGCGGTGGGCGGCCAGCCGCGGACCCTGATCACCACCTATTTCCCGCCCGACATCGGATCGCGCATGACGATCGAGGATTTCTCGGATGTCCTGATCTTCAAGAACGTCTCGCGCTGTGTGGGAATCAGGATCGAGCGCGTGCTGGTCACGGCCCGCGCAGATATTGCCAGCAAGTTGCAGGCGCGCGCGCTGGACATCAAGCCGGGCAGCCCGATCCTGACAACCGAGATGGTCTATCTGACAGACCGCCAGCGCAAGGTGGAAGTGACAGTCACCAGCACGGCGGCCGAACATTTCGTTCTGTCCTACGATATCGCGCTGGACGGCAGCGGACCGGGCGAAGCCGCGACCTGAGCGCCGTGGCCGGTGTCAGCGCAGCCGCCGGCCCGTCTCGTCGAAGAGAAGCACCTGGGCAGGGGGCAGATGCACCGTGAGGCTGTCGCCGACCTGCGGCCTCAAACCCCGGGCCTCGGCCACAAGGGTCAGTCCCGGTTGCGGCGCACCGATCACATAGGCCGTGGCACCCAGCTGTTCGACCACATCAATCGCCAGCGTCAGGGCCAGGCCCGTGCCCGAGCCGAGGTGTTCGGGGCGGATGCCAAGCTGGAGATCGCGCCCCTGCGGCAGGGCATCGCGAAGGTGAGGCAGGTCAAGCGTCTGGCCCGCCACCTGCACGGCACGCGGACCCACCACGCGGGCGGACAGGAAGTTCATCTTGGGGCTGCCGATGAAGCCCGCGACGAAGGCGTTGTCGGGGTCGTCGTACAGGTCGGTCGGTCGGCCGACCTGTTCGATGCGGCCCGCGCGCAGCACCACGATGCGGTCGGCCAGTGTCATGGCTTCGACCTGGTCGTGGGTGACATAGATCATCGTCGCGCCCAGTTGCCGGTGCAGGCGCGCGATCTCGATCCTTGTCTGGACGCGCAGTTCGGCATCGAGGTTCGAGAGCGGCTCGTCGAACAGGAAGACGCGCGGCTGGCGCACGATGGCGCGGCCGATGGCGACGCGCTGGCGCTGGCCGCCCGACAGTTGCGCGGGCTTGCGGTCCAGAAGCGGCTCGATCTGGAGGATGCGGGCGGCCTGTTCCACGGCCTTCCGGCGTTCGGCCGGGGGAACGCCTTGCAGGCGAAGCGCGAAGCCCATGTTCTCGGCCACGGTCATGTGGGGGTAAAGCGCGTAGGACTGGAAGACCATGGCGATGCCGCGGTCCCAGGGCTCGGCATCGGTGACGGCGCGGCCGCCGATGGCGATGGTGCCGCCCGAGACGCTTTCCAGCCCGGCGATCATGCGCAGGAGGGTGGACTTGCCGCAGCCCGAGGGGCCGACGAAGACGACGAACTCGCCCTTCTCGATGGCGAGATCCACGCCCTTGATGACCTCGGCCCCGCCGAAGGACTTGGTGACGCCCGAAAGAACCAGTTCCGACATGGGTTATCCCTTGACCGCGCCAGCGGCGATGCCCGTCACGATGCGGCGCTGGAAGACGATGTAGATGAGGACGATGGGCGCCGCCGCCAGCACGATGCCCGCGGTGAGGAGCGGCACGTTGGTGGTGTATTCCCCGCGGAGCGCCGCGATGCCCACCATGAGCGTGCGCTTGTCCTGCAGGACCAGAAGCGAGATCAGCACGTCGTTCCAGCAATAAAGCGTATTCAGGATGCCAAGCGTGATGAGCGCGGGCGTGCCCATGGGCAGCATGACATACCACCAGACCTGCCAGAACCGGGCGCCGTCGATGCGGGCGGCCTCGGTCAGTTCGCGCGGCAGGCCGGCGTAAAAGGCTGTCATGAGGTAAACCGAGAAGGGCAGGAAGAAGGCGGTATAGGACAGGATCAGCCCGGTCCGCGTGTTCAGGAGACCGATGCCGATGATGGTCTTGTAGAAGGGCACCAGCACGACCTGCACCGGGATCATCAGCGAGGCGAGGATGACGATGAACACCAGCTTGCGGGCGGGAAAGCGCAGCACGGCGAGGGCGAAGCCCGCGAGCGAGGCAGAGACGAGGAGGCAGAGCACCGCGCCGAGGGTGACGATGACCGAGTTCAGGAAGTAGCTGTCGAGGTTCGACCGCGTCCAGGCCTGGACGTAGTTGGCGAAGGTCGGGTCGGTGGTCAGGCCGAAGCGGTCGAGGATGTAGCCCTTGTTCGTCTTGAACGAGTTGTTCAGCGCAAAGAGCATCGGATAGAGGCAGCTGAGTGCGATCAGCATCATGGGCACCGCCAGGGCCCACAGCGTCAGCCGGCTGCCGGGGCGGCGGTCAGACATGGACGTTTCTCGACATGATGCGGATTTGCAGCCAGGCAAGGCCGGCCATGATGGCGAACAGCACCATGGAAATCGCGGCGGCGTAGCCAGGGCGGTTCAGCTTGCCGAGTTCGATCCAGATCAGGAATTCCGGCAGCGTGGTGGATGTGCCCGGCCCTCCGGCTGTCAGAACATAGATCAGCCCGAACATCGAGGTCAGCACGCCGATGGTGGTGACCACGGCCACGAATTCGATGATGGGCCGAAGTGTCGGGATGATGATGAACCAGATCAGGTGGCGCAGGCGCGCGCCGTCCAGCCGCGCGGCCTCGATCATCTCGGACGGCACGGTGGAGAGGCCCGCCAGGAAGATCAGCACCGACATGCCGAAGGTGGCCCAAAGCTGCACGGCGATCAGCGAGAGAAGCGCGGTGGAGGAATTGCCCAGCCAGTCCACCGGCGCGATGCCGAGAAGGCCGAGCACCTCGTTCACCTGGCCGTCGCGGCGCAAGAGGACATTGAAGATGGAGCCCACGATGACCGAGGACAGGATGGCGGGGAAGAAATAGACCGCGCGGTAGAAGCGCCCGCCCGGCACGCCCTGGTGGATGAGGATCGCCAGCAGCATCGGCACGGTGATCCAGACCGGCAGGGTGGCGATCAGCAGGAGCGTGTTGGAGATCGAGTCGCGGAAGGCGGGGTCGGTGACAAGCTCGCGATAGTTGTCGAGGCCGATGAACGCGCCCGGGGTGATGCCCCGGGCGTCGGTCAGCGACAGTTGCGCGCCCCAGATCAGGGGCACGATGCGGAAGGCCACGACAAGGATCAGCGCGGGCGCAAGAAACAGGAACGCAACCCGGCGTTCTTCCTTTCCGACAGTCATGGCCTTTTCCCCCGATGCGGGGGTGCCGGTCGGCCCGGCCCCCCCTTTCCGTTCAGCCGCCGTGGGCCTTGGCCTGGACTTCGTCCATCCGCGCGGCCGCGTCGTCAACCGTGACTTCGCCGTTCAGCAGAAGCTGGCTTTGGCGGTGCAGTTCCTCCAGCTCTTCGGGCGAGGAGTTGGAATGCGCCATCGGCGCGGCGGCGCTGGCCGTCCAGGGCAGGATCGTGGCCAGCGTCGGGCTGTTGAGGCCCGAGGTGTCGACCGCCGGGTTTGCGGGAAGGATGCCCGCGTCGGCGGCGAAGACGGCGATCGGACCGGGCGCGGCCAGCACCTGCACCAGTTCGGTGGCCAGCGCCGCGTTGGCCCCTGCCTTGTTCACGCCATAGCCGATGCCGCCGGCCAGCGGCAGCATCGGGCCGCCGTCGGTGCCCGACACCACGGCCTCGGGCGCCGGGTGGCGGAAGGCGCCCACATTCTCGGCCCCCAGCATGTCATCGAACTGCTTCCAGTGCGCCACGTCGGACAGAAGCCCGATGGTGTTGGCCGCGTCGCCGCGCATGAACATCTCGTATTCGTCCATGAACTTGGGCATCGAGTTCGCACCCTCTTCGTACCAGCCCCAGGCCTGGGTATCGACCCAGGCTTGCAGGATGGCCTTCATCTTCGGGCTGGACCATTTCAGCTCGCCCTTGGCGAAGGCGGCCTGTTCCTCGGGCGTGAGCATCGAGGCGGCGAGCGCGGACACGAAGAATTCGGACCCGAAGCCTTCCTTGTTGCCCATGGCGAAGCAGGGCACGGCGCCCTTGGCCTTGATCGCCTCGCAGGCGGCCTTGAGCTCGTCCCAGGTCTTGGGCGGGTTGGCCGGGTCAAGCCCGGCCTCGGTGTAGCGGGCCTTGTTGTAGTAGACGGTGAAGCCCTGGATGGTGATGGGCAGGGCCACCACGGCCCCGTTGTCGGCGGTGAAATCGGCCAGGCCCGCGAGTCCGGCCGATTGCGCGGTCAGGTCGGCCAGGGCATCGGCGCGGCTTTTCGCCTGCGCGCCGCCGTGGACGAGGAAGACATCCGGCCCGGAGCCGGCGGAAAGAGCGGTGCCGAGGAGGGTGTAGTACTGGTCATGCGGCTGCATGACGAAGTTCACCGTCACGCCGGGATGGGCGGCCTCGAATTCCTTCTTCGCGGCTTCGATGTAGGTCGCGGCGGCCGGATCGCCGGATTTCCAGTCCCAGACCGTCAGTTCCTGCGCCGTGGCGGCATTGGCCAGAACCATGGCGGTGGCGGCAAGCAGCATCTTCAGTTTCATCGGGGTCCTCCTCCCTGATTGGTTGACCCGTCAGGCCGTTGCGGCGCTGCGGGACGTCTTGCTGAACAGAATGCAATCGGGCCCCTGGCGCATCTCTTCGGGGCGCAGGGGAACCGGGGCCGACCAGAGCCCGCGCGCGGCGGATGACAGGGTCAGGCCAAGGCCGGGCCGGTCGGGCACATGGATGAAGCCGCCCTTGATGTGGAACGGTTCTTCGACCAGGTGGTCGTAGTTCTGAAACGAGTACTCCAGCCAGGGCACTTCCGGCAGGGCGCAGGCGGTGTGCACGCCAAGCTCCAGGTTGGTGTTGCCGAGGGCGACCGGGATGCCCAGTTCGGCGGCCAGCCAGCCCGTGTGCATCACCTCGGTGATGCGGCCGTGCACGTTGATGATGTCGGTCGCCCGCGCCATCAGAAGCCGGGCCCGGCCCGAGACATCGAGATACTCGCCGGAATTGATCTGGGTCCAGGGCGCGGCGGCGGACAAAGCCTTCAGCCCGTCGAAATCGGTGCGCAGGATCGGGTCTTCCACCCAGATCAGGTCATGCCCCGCCCGGTGAAACAGGGAGAGCCGTGCTGCGGCTTCCTTGGCCGACCAGGCCTCGTTCGCATCGACCATGACACCCGCCTTCGGCCCCACGGCGGCGCGCAGCAGGTCCAGCCGGTGCAGGTCGCGTTCGGGGTTAGGGTGGCCGACCTTGATCTTGAAGGCGGGAAAGCCGAGGTCGGCGGCGCGGGTGAAGAAGGCGGAGAACTCGGCATCCGTCATGTGGAAGTCGAGCCCGCTGGCATAGACCGGGGCGCGGCGGCGCGTGCCGCCGAGGTAGTCGGAAAGCGGCAGGCCGGCCTGTTGCGCAGCAAGGTCCCAGAGCGCGATCTGAAGGGCCTCGCCGAAGCCGTAGGCCGCGTCGCGCTGGTTGCCGCCGCGCGGGCGTTCGATCCTGTGGATCAGGGCTGCGGGAACGCGCCCTTCCAGCCCCGGCCAGAGATGGGCGGTGAAGCTCGCCTCCATCGCCGCGACAGGGGGCAGCGGATCCCACATGGAATGGCCGAAGCCCAGGCCCCAGTGCCCTGCCCCATCGCGCAGTTCCAGCGCGAAGCCGTTGAAGTCTTCGAAGCGGACCTGGCTGTCGCCGATCACGCGGTCGCGCCGGAACTGGAACCGGGTCAGTCGGAAGTCTGTGATTGCTGCGGGCGGCGTCTTGATCATGTCAGAATCTTCATCTGATTTATCAGTTACGCTTGCACATCTATTGCTTCGCCGCAAGCCCGGCGTTAGCGTCGGCCCATGAAAGCCCGCGACCCTGCGCCCCTGCTGTCTGACCTGGCCTATGAACGCATCCTTCAGGCGCTGTTCGACGCGCGGCTGCCGATGGGTGCACGGCTGAGCCAGGGGGAGTTGACCGAGGTTACAGGTATCCCCGTCGGCCCGGTCCGCGATGCGCTGAAGGTGCTGGAGGCGGATGGCATCCTGACCGTGCATCCCCGGTCGGGGATCGAGGTGATCCGCCCCTCGACCGACCTGGTGCGCGCGACATTTCAGTTCCGCGCCATCATCGAGCGGCAGGCGGCGCGCACCTTTGCGCTGACTGCGCCCGAAGCGACCTTGCGCGACTTGGTGGTTCAGCACGATCTTGCCGCTGCCGAGTTCAGGGCGGCAGATCCGAATGCCAATGTCTCGGCCCGGCTGTCCGAGCTTGAGGTGGAGTTCCACTCGCCCATCGTGGCCTCGCTTGGCAACGAGCTTGTGGATGCCTCGTACCGGCGGCTGCAATTGATGGCGCGCATCATCAAGGTCAGGGCGGCGGAGTTTCCCCGGGCGGCCCTGGTTTCGGTGGCCGAACACCGCGAGGTGCTGGCGGCCTGCCTGCGGCGCGACGAGACCGCGGCGGAAATGGCCATGGCCCGCCACCTGACCAATGCGCTGAACCGCAACCTTGGCGTGGCCTGAGGCGCGGCGGGTCAGCCCTGCCCCGCGCGCAGGTGCAGCGCATTGTCGGCGGTGATGACGGCACCGTTGATCCAGCGGGATGCGGGCGAGAGGAGGAATGCGACCACGGCGGCGATGTCTTCGGGTGCGGCAAAGACATTGGCCTGCACCTGCGCCGCGATGGCCTGGGCATCCGGCCGGTCGGTCAGGTGGCTGGCCTGGGTCAGCCAGTCGTTCAGGCCCTGCGTCGCCGTTCCACCCGGCGCGACGGCGTTCACGCGGACGCCCTTTTCCCACAGTTCCAGCGCCAGGCCCCGTGTCATGTGGTCCAGCGCAGCCTTCAGGCTGTCATAGGCCAGGTTCGCGCGGGCGTTTCGGATGGCGTTGACCGAGGAGACGTTGACGATGGCCCCCTTGCGGCGGGAAAGGCCGGGCGCCAGCGACCGCGCCAGCAGGTAGGGCGCGCGCAGGTTGACGGCATAGAGCCTGTCCCAGGCGGCCGCGTCGGTATGGGCCAGATCGCCCGAATGGAACACCGCCGCCGCGTTCACCAGGAAATCCGCGTCGCGCCCCGCCGCCGCCAGCACCGCCTCGCCGGCATCGGCGCGCGACAGGTCGATGGCGGCGATGCCTAGGCTGTCCGCGCGGTCGATGCCCAGAACCTCGGCGCCTTCGGCGCGCAGCGCCTCGGCCACGGCGCGGCCGATGCCGCTGGCCGCGCCGGTGACGATGCCGAAGCGGGTCATGGCAGGCGGGCGCGGAAGGCGGCGAGTTCGGCTTCGTCCATCTTCACCAGATAGCGATCCTCGGGGAAGGCTCCGGTCTCGACATCGCGGCGGAATTCGGAGAAGGCGGCCACCCGTTCGCGTTGCAGCCTTTCGTATTCGGCGGCGAAGTTGCGGTAGACCTTGGAATGGCGCGGCATGTGATCCTTGTGGTCGCCCAGGATGTCCATGGCGAAGAGATACTGGACGTCACAACCGGCGCCGGAGCCCATGGACCACAGCAGAAGCCCCGGCAGGCGGCGGCTGATCTCGGTCGCCACGGCGTCGGGGACCACCTCGATTTCCACCGCGAAGGCGCCGGCGGCTTCGTAGGCAAGGCACTCCTCATACAGGGCATAGGCCGCGTCGGCGGTCTTGCCCACCGCCTTGAACCCGCCGGTCCAGGTGGCGCGGGAGGGCACAAGGCCGACATGGCCCACCACGGGCACATGTTCGTCGGCCAGGAACTTCACCGTGCCAAGGCCCCCGGAACAGTAGATCGCATCCGCCCCCGCCATGAGCGCCTTGAGCGAGAAGCGCAGGTAGTCGTCGCGCGTTCCGGCCTCGCGGTGATCGACGCCGGTCATCGAGAACAGGCCGGGCGCGACCTCGCGGTAGCGCGGATGGGCGACCAGCTCGATCGGGGCGGAAACGATGTCGATGCCCGCTTCCTCGGCCGCGGCGGCCTCGTCCAGGGTGAAGATGCGCAGCATGGTCAGCTGCCGCTTGCCCTTCAGGGCGCGCAGGTCGGCGACGGTGGGGCACTTGCGGGGCATGGGGCTTCCCTCAGATCAATATCTCGATCCGGCCGCCCGAAACGCGGGCCGGATAGGTGGAAAGGTTCACACAGACCGGGGCGCGCAGCGCGGCGCCCGTCTTGTAGTTGAAGCGACCATTGTGCTTGGGGCATTCGATCTGGTCGCCCATCACCAGCCCGTCGCAGAGGTGCACATGCTCGTGCGAGCAGAGCCCGTCCGTGGCAAAGGGCGCGCCCGAAGGATCGCGATAGACCGCGAAGGTCCGCCCGCCGTGGTCGAAGCGCACCACATCCTCGGGGTCGATGTCGTCCTCGTCGCAGACGGCAACCCAATCAGCCATGAACAACAGTCTCCTTGTAGGGCCTCGCCGTGGGCGGCAGCGGCTTTCGATAGGCGTATTCGGGATCCTTTGCCTGCCGCAGCACCGCCGGGATCGCCTCGCGGTAGGCATCCAAGATCGAGGGGTTCGGCGCGGGCAGGTCGTGCTTGATCAACTCGTGCAGCTTAGGCAGCGCGTGATAGGGGACCATGGGGAACATGTGGTGTTCGACGTGGTAGTTCATGTTCCAGTAGATCCACCGGCTGACCGGGTTCATATAGACCGTGCGGCTGTTCAGGCGGTGGTCGGTCACGTTCTCGGCCAGGCCGCAGTGCTGGATCAGCCCGGTGATCAGCATGTGCCAGCAGCCATAAATGCGCGGCAGCCCGATCAGCATGAGCGGGATCCAGGACTGCCAAACCAGAGCCGCCAGGACGGTCGCGACATAGATCGCCATGTGGACACGGGCGGCGAAGATCGCCTTGCCCCATTCGCTGGACGGAATGTAGTCCTTCTCGTCATCCGAGAGCTTTCCGGCGGCGTTGCGGGCCAGAATCTTGACGGAATCGATCATGTCCAGCACGCCGGCATAGGCCATGATCAGACGGAACACGTTCGGTGGGCGCTTGCAGGCGACCTCGGGGTCTCGGCCGACGATGATGGTATCGGTGTGGTGGCGGGCATGGCTCCAGCGCCAACTGACCGGGTTGCGCACCACCATGAAGCTGGCGATCTGATAGACCACGTCGTTCATCCAGCTGGTCTTGAAAGCGGTGCCGTGCCCGCATTCATGCCAGCGCGAGTCGCAGACCGAACCGTACATCACGCCATAGACCACCCAGAACGGCACGCACCACCAGGTGCCCCAGAAGGCGATGCCACCCCAGGCGCTGCCGGCCAGAAGGGCGAACCACAGGGCCGTGTCGCGGATTGCCGGCCCGTCCGACCGCTGCATCAGTTCCTTCATCGCCTTGCGCGGGACGTCGGTATGATACCAGTCCGCGTTGGCGAGGCCCGCGTCCTTGGCACGCGCCGTATCTGTTCCCGTCAGGGAGTAGTCGCGGATGTGGGGCGGGTCGGCCATTGCGGTCATCGCATCGGTCCCTTTCTGTCTCAGGTGTCGGGTTGCCAGCGCCCGGTCAGGGGCGGGAAATGGCCCGAGGGGGCCGGAAAGTCATCGGCGGGCTGGCCGTGGATGGCGCGGATGCGCGCCTCGGCCGCGGCGGCGGCTTCTGTGCCGTCCAGCACGGCGAAGCGGGCCTGATAGTCGCGCGTCTCGCCGGGGCGCAGCCAGATCATCTCGCCCCGGTCACGGGCGGCGGTGTTGCCAAGGACGTGGTGGGTCGAGGGCTCGATGCCCAGCACATATTGCCCGGCCTGGAGGTTCTGCCATTGATAGGCGCAAGGCAACTGGTCGGCGCGGGTGGTCATCTCCAGGCCCAGGGCCAGCCGGTCGTTCACCAGCGCCACGCGGACCTCGCCGCCTGCGTCGGCGGCCAGGTCATGCGCCCAGACCTGTTCGACAAAGCCCATGCGGGGGGCGGACATGGTGCGATAGCCGACGCCCTGGTCACGGTAGCGGCCGGAGTGGGCGGCCCAGATCACGTCGCGGAGGGGGGCGAGGTAGCGGCTGCCCTCGTCCAGGAGCGGGAAACCCAGATTGACGTGGTAGAAGAACATGTGCGGCGTGACCGCGAAGCCTGCGTTCACCACCCGGTCGGTCAGGCGGATTTCGTTGCCGCCCACATCGGCCTCGATCCGGCGGTGCAGGTGCAGGACCTCGCCGAACAGCGCCGCCTGGACCACCACGCCTTCGGCCCAGAGGATGCAGCGGTCGCCCTCCCAGGTCTCGCCGTAACCTGTCAGCCGCGCCGGGATCTGGCTGACCCGGCCATGCAGGCTCTGCGGCGCGATGGACCGGCGGGGGTAATTGTAATTCAGAGCCGGCACGGTTTCCGACCCCAGGATGTGATCCAGCCCGCAGGTCACAAGGAAGCCGGAGAACGACCGCATCAGGCCCAGCCCGTCCTCGCCCTCTGGCTCGAACAGCGCGGGGTTGCGGAAGCCGGTAGGTGAGTGCCAGCCGATGGCGCGGCCCTTGTGCTCGACCTCGGCGATGTCCATGGCCCGGTCCACCATGACGGTGAAGCGCAGGCCCGTGCCGGTGCGGAATTCCAGCATCCGGACGCCACGCTCCAGCCCGTCGGCCAGCGTGACCAGCCGCACGCCGGCAAAGGCGGCGAGGCTGCCGCCACGTTCGGCAATCTGGCGAGCGGTAAGGGTCTGGTCGTAAAGGTCGGGCATCTTTGTCTCCGTGAGTGGTCGCGGGCCGATCCTGGCCCGCGACCCGATCTACTTACAACCCGTTGGCCTTGAACTTGCCGTCCAGGAACGCCTTGGCGCGCGGAATGTCGCTTTCGTCGAGGTGTTCGATGATGACCGGGATGTTCGGGTGCTTTTCCGACAGCCGCTTCAGGTAGAGGTCGTAGTTCAGCGATCCCAGCCCTGGCGCCGGCAGCTCGATCTCGCCCACGCCGCGGAAGGTGTGGGATTCCAGCGCGTCCTCGTCGCCGATGTCGGCGTGCTTTTCGCTCTTGTCGTCGCCCGACCGCTTCACGTCCTTGGCATGGGCGATGCGGATGTGCTGGGTCAGCGTGTCGAAGACCTGGTTCAGGATCTGGTCCATACGGTCGATGTTGTGGGTCTCGAAGTAGTTCGTCGGATCCATCAGCAGGCCAAGGCCCGGATGATCGACCTGGGCGAACATCCTCACCGTCTCTTCGACCGAACCCACCACGTTGTTGACATAGGTTTCCAGCAGGAACACCGCGCCATGGTCATAGGCGGTCTGCGCCAGGTCGGCGATCACCTTGCGGCAATCCTCGAAGCCCTCTTCCGTCTTGTTCTTCGGATGGTGGACCCAGTCGCTTTCGGTGTTGAAGGTCCCGGTTTCCGAGATGACGTAGGGCGTGCCGAAGGCGCGGGCGTTGCGGATGATCTCCTTGAGGTAGCCCACGCGGCGGGCGCGCTCTTCCTTGTCGGGGTGGACGATGTTCGTATAGCCCGAGATGCAGCAGATCGGCAGGTTGTGGTCGCGGAACGTGTCGCGCACCTGCTTGGCCTTGGCGGCCGTGATCTGGCCGGGGCCAAGGTCGACATCCTTGAAGTGCAGGTCCAGCTGGACCGTGGTGAAGCCCTGTTTCTGGATCCGCTGCGCGGTTTCCTTCAGGCCATAGGGGTAGTAACCGGTGAAGATGCCTGCGTGCATCATGGTCTGGGTCTCCTCCCGTCAGTTCGTTGAGATTTCGGACAGTTTCACGGTGCGGCCTTCCGCCATCGACCGGTATCCGGCCTCGATCAGCGCGACCGTCTTGACGTTGTCGGCCACCGACAGCGCGGGCGCGGTCTTCGTGGCGATGGCGTGTTGCAGCTGTTCCATCACGCCGATGAAGGCATGGGGGAACCACATGGTTTCCCATTTCGGCTCCAACCATTTGCCGCCCGTGGTCTTGCGGCTGGCATAGCTGAGCGTCGAGGCCGCACCGGTGGGCCAGCCGATGGTGCCCTTGGCCACGCCTTCGGTGCCATCGACGCGCCATGAGATGTGCTGGTCGTTGTCATAGCCTTCGGCGCGCGGGCCGGACCAGACATCCTCAAGGCTCACCGCCAGCACGCCCGAGGGGAAGCGCAGGGTGGAGACGGTGATGCCGTCCTTGTGGTCGAAGGTGGTGCGCGGGTCGGTGCGGGTCTGAGTGGTGATTTCGGTCGGATCGCCGAACAGGAAGCGCAGCACGTCCAGGTGATGCACCGACATGTTGGCGAGCGTCAGCCTGTCGTAACCCTTCAGAAAATCCTGCCAGTGCGGGATCGCGTGCATATCGATCTGGGCAAAGACCACCTCGCCCAGGTCGCCCCGATCAAGGAGCTGCTTCAGCACGCGCATCGACTGGTCATAGCGCATGTTCTGGTTGACGCTCAGCACCTTGCCGGCCGCCTCGGCCTCGTTGCGCAGGGCGATGGCCTCGTCCAGCGTCAGCGACAGGGGCTTCTGTGCGAGGATGCCCTTGATATGCGGCTGCCTCAGCGCGGCGCGGATCAGGGCGGGCTGCTGGTCGGGCGGATAGGCGATGTCGAGGATTTCGACCGAAGGGTCGGCGATCAGCGCCTCGGGCGTGTCGTGCACCTTGGGAATGCCCCAGCGGCTGGCCACGCCTTCCGCCCGCGACTTCGTGCGGCTGGCGATGGCCGCCACCGGGAAGCCGGCCTGCTTGTAGGCCGCCAGATGGCATTCCGCCATGATCATGCCGGCTCCGATGCAGCCGATCTTCAGGCTGTTGGTGCGGACCTGCGGATCGGGGGCGAACCCCAGTGCGTCAGTCATTCCATCCTCCCTCGCTTCTCAGGCCGTCAGGCGCTCGCCATCGGGCGCGAAATGGTGCAGCCGCTCGGGCGGCGCGGTCAGGCGCACCGGCTGGCCGGGGGCAAATGCAGGCTGGCCGCGCAGCATGGCGCGCAGCGTCTCGCCCCCCGCCGCGATGGTCAGCACGGTATAGCCGCCCAGGGGTTCGACGCCGGAAATGGTTGCCGGCCCAGCCGCATCCGGAGTGACGGACAAATCCTCGGGCCGGATGCCGACCTGCGCCGCCCCCGGACGGCCGGGGAACAGCCCCGGCGGCACCAGGTTCATCACCGGCGCACCCAGAAGCCGCGCGACATAGGCGCTGGCGGGGCGGTCATAAAGCTCGGTCGGCGCGCCGATCTGGCGGATCGCGCCATGGTCAAGGATCGCCATGCGGTCGGCGACCGACATCGCCTCTTCCTGGTCATGCGTCACATAGATCAGCGTGCGCCCCGCCTCGCGCTGCATCCGCTTCAGCTCCACCCGCGCCTCTTCGCGCAGGCGGGCGTCCAGCGCCGAGATCGGATCGTCCATCAGATAGGCCGCCGGGTCGCGCACCAGCGCACGGGCGATGGCAACCCGCTGGCGCTCGCCCCCGGAAAGCTGGGCCGGGTGCTTGTGCAGGATGTGGGCGATGTGCAGCTTGGCCGCGGCATCGGCCACGCGGGCGGCGATCTGCGCTTCGGGCACCCGGCGTTCGACCAGGGGGAAACGGACGTTCTGCTCTGCCGTCATGTGCGGGAACAGGGCCAGGTTCTGGAACACCATGGCAATGTTGCGCCC
>Ga0209368_1000430_pt1 | contig 37993 bp, 36 predicted proteins | sample EBPBio242008_DNA_FD_185862 | JGI IMG/M metagenome (GOLD analysis project Ga0209368, IMG submission 185862) | Wastewater treatment Type I Accumulibacter community from EBPR Bioreactor in Madison, WI, USA - Reactor 1_4/24/2008_ DNA (SPAdes)... | ecosystem: Engineered > Bioreactor > EBPR >...
CGACGGAGCGGCGGCGCGGGCCTCTTCGCCCGCCGAGGAGCGGCTGTTGCACAGCTTTGCCCGCGGCATCCGCCCCGAAGAGGGCGCCGAAGCGTTCCGGCGCGCGCTGGCAACGGGGCAAAGCCAGATCATCGTCTCCTCGCTGGACCTGCCCGCGCTGGTCGCCCTGACCCGCGCCGCCGAGGCCGAGCGGCCCGAGGGACAAAGCTTCGACCGGCCCGACCTGGACACGGCATATGTCGAGCCAAGGAACGACATCGAGCGCACGCTGGTGGGCTTCTGGCAGGAATTGCTGGGGGTGGCCCGCGTGGGCGTGGAGGACAGCTTCTTCGACCTGGGCGGCCATTCGCTGATCGCGGTGCGGCTGTTTGCCATGGTGAAGAAGGCGTATCGGGTGGATTTCCCGATCTCGGTGCTGTTCGAGGCGCCGACCGTAGCTGCCTGCGCCCGGCTGATCGAGGCAGAGATCGGCCCGCAGGAGGATGGCGCGCCCGCGACCCGGCCAGCGGCGCCCGCGCGGCGCTTCACCCATCTGGTGCCCATGCACCAGGGCGAGGGCGGGCCGCGCCAGCCCTTCTTCCTGGTGGCCGGCATGTTCGGCAACGTGCTGAACCTGCGCCACCTGGCCCAACTGATCGGCGGCGACCGCCCGTTCTATGGCCTTCAGGCGCGCGGGCTGTACGGCGATGCTGCCCCGCATGAGGATTTCGTCGAAGCCGCGCGCGACTATCTGGCCGAGATGCGGCAGGTGCAGCCGAAGGGGCCCTACATGCTCGGCGGCTTCTCGGGCGGCGGGCTGATTGCCTGGGAAATCGCCCGCCAGCTGGAAGCGGCGGGGGAGGTGGTGTCGCTCCTGGTCCTTCTGGACACGCCGATCCCGCTGCGCCCGGCGCTGTCGCGCGCCGACAAGGCGGCGATCAAGGCGGCCGAGCTGCGCGAAAAGGGGCCGGGCTTCCTGATCGACTGGGCGAAACAGCGGTGGGATTGGGAACGCCGGGGCAAGCACGAGAAGGCCGAGGACAGCGCCGAGGGATTCCACAACGCCGCCATCGAGGCCGCCTTCCGGGCCGCGCTGCCACGTTATGAAATGACCGTTCATAATGGCCGCACCGTTCTGTTCCGCCCGCCGCTGGACCGTCGCTGGAAGGTGACGGGGGGCAGGTGGGTTTCATCGGCGCGGGAATATGTCTTCCCCGACAACGACCTGACCCGCTTTGCGCCGGGGCTGAAGGTGATCGAGGTGCCGGGCGACCACGATTCCATGGTGCTGGAACCGAACGTCCGGGTGCTGGCCAAGCGCCTGAAAGCGGTGATCGCCGAGGCAGAGACCGAGCCGGGAACCTTCGCACAGGCCGCGGAATGACCGCGCCGGTGCGGGTTCCCCCTGCGCCTGAAACCTTCCCCGCGGGGAAGGTTTCATGACCGGCCCGACCGTCCTGACCGTCATCCTGAACTGGCGCACGCCCGAGATGACCCTGCGCTCTGCCGAGGCCGCACTGCGGGCGATGGAGGGGATCGCGGGTGCCGTCACCATCGTGGACAACGCCTCCGGCGACGGCTCGTTCGAGATGATGACCGCCGAGGTCGCGCAGCGGGGCTGGGACCGGGTGCAAGTGCTGCAAGCGGGGCGGAACGGCGGCTTCGGCGCCGGCAACAATTTCGGCATCCGCGCGGGCCTGCCGGGGGGCAGACGGCCGGATTTTGTCTATGTCCTGAACTCCGACGCCTTCCCCGCGCCCGATGCGCTGCAACGCCTGATGGATCACCTGGCGGCCCAGCCCGAGGCGGGCTTTGCCGGCAGTTACATCCACGGGCCGGATGGGCAACCGCACGAAACCGCCTTCCGCTTCCCCTCGATCGCCAGCGAGTTTGAGGGCGCCATCCGCCTGGGGCTTGTCAGCCGCTGGCTGCACGCCTCCATCGTCCCCCTGCCCGTTCCCGACCGCACGACGCGGGTGGACTGGCTGGCCGGCGCCTCGGTCTTGATGCGCATGGACATGCTGGACCGGATCGGCCTCTTCGACGAGGTCTTCTTCCTTTACTACGAGGAAACCGAACTCATGCGCCGCGCCGTCGCGGCTGGCTTTGCCACCGATTACGTCCGTGCCAGCAAGGTGGAACACATCGGCTCGGCCTCGACCGGCATGAAGACCTGGGAGCGTATCCCCCGGTTCTGGCTCGACTCGCGGCTTTACTACTTCACCAAGGTCCACGGCGCGGGTTATGCGGCCATGGCCACTCTGGCCCGGCTGACCGGCGGGGCGCTGTGGCGGCTGCGCTGCCTGCTGCAGCGGCGCGATCCGGTTGATCCATCTCATTTCCTTGCCGACATGGCGCTGCATTATGCGACCCATGCCGCCAAGGCGCGGCGCGAACAGCCGCGTGGCACCACCCCGCCGGCCCTTGCCCGGTCGGGACACAGGAGCATGACATGAGCCTTTCCGCGATCCTCATCGGCAACGAAAGCCTGACGCGCCAGTGCGGCGAGATGTGGCTGGCCCGGGGCCATCGCCTGACCTGCGTGATCACCCGCCACGCGGGCACTGCCCAATGGGCCAAGGGCGCGGGCATCCCCGTGCTGCCGCCAGGATCGGTGCCGGATGAAAGCGCCGACTGGATCCTGTCCATCGCCAACCTTTCGGTGATCGGGCCAGCCCTTCTGGCCAGGGCCGCGAAGGGCGCGGTAAACTTCCACGATGGTCCGCTGCCCGCCCATGCCGGGCTGAACGCGCCGGTCTGGGCAATCCTCGCGGGCGATGCGCGCCACGGCATCACCTGGCACCTGATCGAAGGCGGCGTGGACGAAGGCGACATCCTTGCCGAACGGTCCTTCGACATCGCCCCCACCGATACGGCGCTGACCTTGAACACCCGCTGTTTCGAGGCGGCGCTGGACAGCTTCCCCGAGGTGATGGCCGAGATCGAGGCCGGCACCCCCTATCGCCGCAAGCAGCAGCTGCCGCACCTGAACCACCACCGCCGCGCCGACCGGCCGGCGGCACAGGGCGTGCTGGATTTCACCCAGTCCTCCGCAAGCCTGATGCGTCTGATCCGGGCGCTGGACCACGGGGCTTACGCCAACCCGCTGACCCTGCCGAAGATCCTGGACGGCGACCGGGTTCTGGTCGTCGGCCCGGCTGAACCGGCCCAGGGCCAGGGAACGCCGGGCAAGGTGCTTCAGGCCACGCCCGCCGGGCTGATCGTCGCCACCGCCGATGGCGCGATCCGCCTGACCGGCCTGCGTGACCTGACCGGCGCCGCCGTGTGCCCCACCACTGTTACCGCGCTGCGCACGCTGTCCCCGGACGAGGCGGCGCGCTGGACCGAGGCGCTGGACCGCACCGCCCCGCAGGAAGCCGCCGTCGCCCGCGCCCTGGCCAACCTTGCCCCGGCCAGCCTGCCTATTGCCGAAACCGGAATCCCCGGCATCCGCCACATCGCGCTGGACCTGCCCGCCGATGCGCTGACCTTGCCCCGCCTTGCCGCCGCCGCCGTGCGGCTGACCGGGCAGGCACAAGCCGACCTTGCCCGCAGGGCGGGGGAAGCGCCGGGCATGGCTGGCTGGCTGCCCCTGCGGGTGGACCTGGGGCAGCCGCTTTCGACCATCGCCGAAGCGCTCGCCCGCCCCGTGCCGCAAGGCGGCTTTGCCGCCGACCTGATCCTGCGCGATCCAAGGTTGAAGGGCCTCCAGCCGCCGATGATCGCCATTGGCGAGGACGACGCGCCCCTGCCCGGCACGGTTCTGACGTTGACGCCCCGCGCGATCCACTACGACGCCGCGCGCGTGCTTTATGCCGAAGCGCAGGCCATCGCTGCGCGGCTGACCTGCTTCGTGCAGGCCGCTGCGGCGACCCCCGACGCCGCGCTGGCCGACCTGCCGATCCTGCCCGAGTCCGAACGGCAGGACCTGATCCATCGCTGGAACGCCACCGACCGCGCGTTCCCGGCGGATCTGACGCTGCACGCCGCCATCGAGGCGCAGGCGGCCCGCACCCCTGATGCCACCGCCGTGGCCTTCGAGGGGATCACGCTGACCTATGCGCAGCTGAACGCCCGCGCCAACCGCGCGGCGCATGTGCTGATGCAGATGGGCGTGACGCCCGGCACGCTGGTCGGCCTTGCCACCCGCCGTAGCCCCGACCTGATCATCGGCGCGCTGGCGATCCTCAAGGCCGGCGGCGCCTATGTGCCGATGGATCCGGCCTATCCCGCCGACCGTATCGCGCTCTACATCGAGGACTCCGGCTGCCCGGTCATCGTGACGCAGGCGGCGGTGGAAGGCAGCCTGCCGCAGGGTCCCGAGCTTCTGGCGCTGGACCATGACGGGCGGCTGGCGCAGGCCCCCGACACCAACCCCGGTGTCGCGGTTGTGGGCGATGACCTCGCCTACATGATCTACACTTCTGGCTCCACCGGTCGGCCCAAGGGCGTGATGATCGAACACCGCAACGTGTCGAACTTCTTCACCGGCATGGACGACCGCATCGGCACCGATCCGGGCACATGGCTGGCCGTGACCTCGCTGTCCTTTGACATCTCGGTGCTGGAGCTGTTCTGGACGCTGGCGCGCGGCTTCAAGGTGGTGATCTCCTCCGACGAGGACCGCGCCACGGTGTCGTCGGGCCGCATCGGATCGGCGCAGAAGATGGACTTCTCGCTGTATTACTGGGGCAATGACGACGGCGCGGGACCGAAGAAATACGAGCTTCTGCTGGAGGGCGCGAAATTCGCTGACAGCCACGGCTTCGTCGCCGTCTGGACGCCCGAGCGGCATTTCCACGCCTTCGGCGGCCCCTACCCTAACCCCTCGGTGACCGGCGCGGCGGTGGCGGCGGTCACGCGGAACATCGGCGTGCGCGCGGGGTCCTGCGTTGCCCCCCTGCACCACCCTGCCCGCATCGCCGAGGAATGGGCGGTGATCGACAACCTGACGAACGGCCGTGCCGGCATGGCCATCGCAAGCGGCTGGCACCCCGACGATTTCGTACTGCGCCCGGAAAACACCCCGCCCGACAACCGCGCCGCCATGTTCACCGCCATCGACCAGGTGCGGCGGCTGTGGCGCGGCGAGGCAGTGGAGTTTCCGACCAAGACCGGAACCTTCGCCGTCAAGACCCAGCCCCGCCCGGTGTCGCCCGAACTGCCCGTCTGGGTGACGACGGCGGGCAACCCCGAAACCTGGCGCGAAGCAGGGCAGATCGGCGCCAACGTGCTGACGCACCTTCTGGGACAGACCATCGAGGAAGTGGCGGAGAAGATCGGCATCTACCACGCCGCCCTTCGGGCGGCGGGACATGATCCGGCAAACCACACCATCACGCTGATGCTGCACACCTACCTGTCGCGCGACCGAGACCGCGCGCGCGAGGTCGCGCGGGGGCCGATGAAGGATTACCTGCGCTCGGCCGCGGGGCTCATCAAGCAATATGCCTGGGCCTTCCCGGCCTTCAAGAAACCGCAAGGTGTCACGAACCCGGCGGACATCGACATCCGCTCGCTCGCGCCGGAAGAGATGGAAGGCATCCTCGACTTCGCCTTCCAGCGCTACTTCGAGGAGTCGGGCCTGTTCGGCACGGTCGAGGATGCGCTGGCGCGGGTGGAAGGGCTGAAGCGCATCGGCGTGACCGAGGTGGCCTGCCTCATCGACTATGGCATCGCGCCCGAGGTGGTGATGGAGGGGCTATATCCCCTGGCCGAGGTGGTGCGCCGCGCCAATTCGGGCGGCGGGGTCGAGGCCGACGATTTCTCCATCGCCGCGCAACTGATCCGCCACCGCGTGACGCACCTGCAATGCACGCCGTCCATGGCCCGCATGATCGCCATGAACGACGAGGCCCGCGCTGCCCTTGCCGGGGTGACCACGGTGATGGTCGGCGGCGAGGCGCTGCCCGGCGCTCTGGTGGCCGACCTGAAGAAGGCCACGCCCGCGCGGCTGTTGAACATGTACGGCCCGACCGAAACGACCATCTGGTCCTCGGTCGAGGAGGTGCTGACCGCCGAGCCGATCACGAACATCGGCACGCCCATCGCCAACACAAGGCTTTATGTGCTGGACGAGGCCGGCGCCCCGGTTCCGGTCGGCACGCCGGGGGAACTGTGGATCGGCGGCGCCGGCGTGGCGCGCGGCTACTGGCAGCGCCCCGACCTGACGGAAGACCGCTTCAGGCCCGATCCCTTCCTGGGTGGCCGCATGTACCGCACCGGCGACCTGGTGCGCCGGCGGGCGGATGGAAAGCTGGATTTCCTGGGCCGCGCCGACCACCAGGTCAAGCTGCGCGGCTACCGCATCGAACTGGGCGAGATCGAGGCGGCGCTGGAATCCCAGCCGGGCGTGAGCCAGGCCGTGGTTCTGGCGCGCGAGGACAGCCCCGGCGATACGCGGCTGGTGGCCTATATCACCGGCCCGGCAGAGGAGACGGCGCTGAAGGCCGCACTGGCCGATCATCTGCCAGCCCATATGGTGCCCGCCCATGTGGTGCGGCTGGACAGCTTCCCCCTGACCCCCAACCGCAAGGTGGACCGCAAGGCCCTGCCCGCGCCGCAGGCGCAACGCGCCCCCGAGTCCTTCGAGGCGCCCGAGGAAGGATTGGCCGAACAGATCGCCGCCATCTGGGCGCGCGTCCTGGGCGTGCCCAAGGTCGGCGCGCGCGACAATTTCTTCGCGCTTGGCGGCCATTCACTGCTGGCAGTGCAGGCCCACCGCGAATTGCGCGACGGGCTGGGGCTGGCAAAGCTGACCATCACCGACATCTTCCGCTTCCCGGTCCTGTCGCAACTGGCGGCGCATCTGGAAGGGCCGAAGGCGCCGCCCGCCCCGACGGAAGACCGCGCGGGGGCGCGGCTGGACGCCATGGCCCGGCGCCGGGCGATGCGCGCGGGCCGCGTGGGCGAGGATGCCTGAGCAAGACGGGGGCGCTGCCCCCGCACCCCCGGAGTATCTGGGCAAAGAGGAGGCCCAGTCGCTGGTTGCCCGCTGGCTGGCACCGGGCTTTGCCCTTGCCGCGGCCGACCCCCGCGCCGATGCCCCGCACGATCCCGACACACCGCCCGGCGCCATCCCGCGCCGCGCCCGTGAATTCGCCGCCGGGCGGCGCGCCGCGCGCGCGGCAGCGCGACAGGCGGGACTGGTGCTGGACAGGCTGCCGATGGGCGAAGACCGCGCGCCACTCTGGCCCGCAGGAGTGACAGGCACGATCAGCCATTCCGACCGGCTTTGCCTTGCCATCGTCGGGCCCGCCAGTGCAGGCGCAATCGGACTGGACCTCGAACCCGAGACCCCCCTCGACCCCCTCCTGTGGGACACGATCCTGAACCCTTCGGAACGCGCCGCCCTGCCGCGGGACGAGCCGGGCCGCGCCGCGATGGTGGTCTTTGCGGCGAAGGAAGCCGCCTACAAGGCGCAGTATCCCCGGACCCGTCGGCTGTTCGGCTTTCACGACCTCGAGGTCACGCTGATGCCCGCCACCTTCCGCGCCACCTTCACGTCGGCTCATCCGCCCTTCGTCCCCGGCGATGCCATCGCCGGCCACTGGGGCCGCGCGGGTGGCCATGTCATCGCGCTGGCGGCGGTCCCGCTTTAGGCGCCTACCACCAGCCCAGATGCGCCCGTGTCGCGCGTTCGGCATCATAGGCCGCGCCATCGATGTCGCCGCGCGTCGCCTCTTCCAGCATCTGCCCCACGCTCGGCAGGCCCTCGGAGCAATCGCCCGAGGTCCACAGCGCCGACCGCTGCAAGGCCCGCGCGCATTGCGAATAGACCTCGGCCACACGGATCACGATCACCGTGCGGGGATGCCGGCCGTCGCGTTCGAACCGGGCGCACAGCGCTGCATCGGCGGTCAACCGCGCCGTGCCGTTCACCCGGACCGAAATGGTCGAACCCGGCACCATGAAATACAGGCTCACCCGCCCATCGCGCAGGATGTTCCGCAGCGAGTCGATGCGCTCGTTGCCCTTCCAGTCGGGCAGCAGCAGGGTCTGCCGGTCGGCCACCGTCACCACCGGCCCCTGATCGCCGCGCGGGCTGCCATCGGTGCCCTCTGGACCGACGGTGGACAGCACACAAAAGCGCGAGCGTTCGATGAAGGCGCGGTAGGCCGGCGTCAGGCTGTCCGTTACCTTGCGCATCGCCGGGGCGGCGGGCGTGCCATAGTGGCTGTGCAGTGCGTCAAGATCGGTGATCCAGTCCATATCAGGCAGCCCCTTTCGGCTTGCGGGTCTTCGGGCCTTTCGGCTTGGGCGGCGGCAGGACCGACGCCACGGCGCGCCGGGCTTCGGCCCGCCGCTCCATTTCAGGCCGGCAGGCGGAACCCGGCCTCGGCCATCAGCCGGTCGGACGCGGGTTCGATCATCGTCTCCAGCTGGCGCATGAAGGCAGGCACGGGTTGGCCCGGCGGTATCTCGGGCATGAATTCCACCACCGCCGTGCCGGGGGTGCGCAGCAGGCTGCGCTTCGGCCACAGCACGCCCACATTGGTCGCCACCGGCACGCAGGGCTGGCCAAGCTGTTCATAGATCAGGCCGGTGCCGATCTTGTAGGGCAGCTTCGCGCCGGGCGCGACACGGGTGCCCTGGGGATAGATGATCAGCTGGCCCGGAAACCCCGCCCCCTTGGCGACGTCGGCCTTCATCTTGATGATGGCCGCGCCGCGCTTGCCCCTGTCCACCGGGATGCAGCCGATGCGCAGCGCATACTGGCCCAGGAAGGGCACATACATCAGTTCGCGCTTCATGATGAACCGGGCGCGGGGCACGGCGTGGAAGATCAGGATGATGTCGAAGAAGCTCTGGTGCTTGGCGGCGATCACCACCTCGCCCGTGGGTGGCGTGCCCCGCACCTCGGACCGGATGCCGCACAGAAGCCGCGCGGTGAAGATCACCCAGGCGCAATAGGTATGGCAGGCGCGCAGCGCCGCCTGGCGCGAGAACAGGGCAAAAGGCGCAAAGACCACGGCCAGCACCGCCATCGCCAGGTACATCTGGACGATGAAGATGAGCGACAGACTCCAGCGGATCACGATCATCAGGTCAGTTCCCGAAGCTTGCGCAGCGCCGCCGTGCGGGTTGCGACAAAGGCCACCAGCCCGGCCAGCGGCGGAAGGGCCAGCGGAATGGCCCAGGCCCAGCCCTGGAAGCCAAGGCCGGTGAGGAAGCCGCCGGCCTCGTCCACCGCCGGCAGGAAAGCCACGCCGATCATCGCGGCGGCGGTGCCCACCGCCGCGCCGCCTAGCGCGCGCAGGGTGAACCGCCGCACGAAGGCGCGGGCGATGTAGCTGTCGCGCGCGCCCACCAGCCGCAGAACGCGGATCACCTGCGCATTGGCCGCCAGCGCCGCCGTGGCGGCCAGCGTCACCATCGCCGCCAGCGCCGCGCCGATCAGCGCAATGGAGAGCACCCCCAGGAGGCGCAGCCGGCTGGCGGCTTCGGCCATCGGGCGGCGCCAGCGGGTGTGGTCATCCAGGATCGCGCCAGGCGCTTCGGCCGAAAGGCGCAGGCGCAGGCCCTCGCCGTCATAGCCGGGATCGCCCTCGGTCAGCTCGATCAGCCGGGGCAGCGGCAGGGCGTCCACCGGCAGGTCGGGACCGAACCACGGCTCCAGCAGCGCCTTCTGCTCCTCGTCGGTCAGCGCGCGCGCGGCGGCGACGCCCGGCGTCTGCGCCAGGATGTCCAGCACGATCTGGGTCTGCGCCGCCAACTGGTCCGTCGGGGCCGAGATGCGGATGGTCGCCGTGCGCGCCAAGGCCCCCGCCCACCGGTCGGCCAGCCGGCCCGAGGCCAGCGACAGCGCCAGCGCAAACACCGCCAGGAATGCCATCGCCCCGGCGGTGAAGGTCGTCAGCCGCGCCGCCGGACCCGAGGGCGGCACCACGCGGTCGGCCTGGCGGTCGCCGCGCAGAAGGCTGCCCTTGTCCCTGGTTCCATCGCTCACAGGTCGGCCCCCGCAAGCTGGACACGGCGGTTGCGGATACGCAACACGCGGGCGGCGACCTGGCTTTTCGCGTTGCGGATCAGGTTCAGGTCATGGGTGGCGATCAGGATGGTCTTGCCCATCTTGTTCAGCTCCACCAGCAATGTCAGCAGGCGCAGCGACATCTCCCAGTCCAGATTGCCGGTCGGCTCGTCGGCCAGAATAACATCCGGCCCCATGATGACCGCCCGCGCCACAGCCGCCCGCTGCCGCTCGCCGCCCGAAAGCGAGGGCGGCAGGGCATCGGCGTGGTTCTGCAGGCCCACCCAGGTCAGAAGGTCCGAAACGTCCTGCGGGTTGGGCGCGCGGTCCGACACGGCCAGCGGAAGCGTCACGTTGGTGATCAGCGGCAGGTGGTCCAGGAACTCGACATTCTGGTGCACCACCCCGATGCGCCGCCGCGCCCGCGCGATGTCATCGCGCGACAGCCCCCTCACCTCGCGGTCGAAGATCGTCACCCGTCCGGCGGTCGGCATCAGCTCGGCATAGGCCAGCTTGATCAGCGTGGACTTCCCGGCACCCGACGGCCCGGTCAGGAAATGGAACGACCCGGGCGCAAGCCGAAGCGAGACCTCGGACAGAAGCTCCCCCCCGCCATAGCTATAGGCGACATTGTCGAAGGCGATCACGTGCTGCCCCGTTCGGATATGCGCGGCAGAATTGCCCAAGGCGCGCACAACTTCAATGCGGCTGCTTCGGGAATGGCCACAAAGACTTGGAGACACGCGGCATCATTGCTACAAGATAGGGCAAAACGGAAACAGGCCGGAACATCCATGCGGCTGATCTGCCCCAATTGCAGCGCGGAATACGAGGTTGACGATGCCGCCATCCCGGACACCGGCCGGGATGTGCAGTGTTCCAACTGCGGACATGGCTGGTTCCAGCTGCCCCCGCATCTGGAAGCCGAAGCCGAGGCCGAGGCCGAGGTCTTCGACGAACCCGAACCGCTGGCCACCCGGTCCATCCAGCCCCCCCTTCCGGGCGGGGATACGGGCGACGACGACGAAGACGACGAAGTTGACACCCCGCCTGCCGAAGACGCGGCCAGCACGCGCCCGCCTCGCACGCTGGACGATTCCGTCCTTGCTGTCCTGAAGGAAGAGGCCGAGCGCGAGGCCAATGCCCGCCGGGCCGAGGCGATGCGCACGATCGAAACCCAGCCCGACCTCGGGCTTGACAGCGCGGTCGCCGGGGCCGTTGCCGCCAGCGCCGCCGCCGAACGCGAGGCCCGCGCCCGCGCGAAGCCCGTCGAGGTGATCCCTTCTGCCGAAGACATCGCGCGCGAAGCCGAGGCCGAGGCGGGTCTGCCTCTGGCACGCCCGCATTCTCGGCGCGGCCAGTTGCCAGACATCGAGGAAATCAACTCATCGCTCCGCGCCACCGGCGACCGGTCCGGCGGCGGCAGTGATTTCGCGCCCAGTGATCTGCCGCCCCGCCGCGGCGGCTTCGGCCGCGGCTTCATGCTGATGATCCTGCTCGCGCTGATCCTTGCGGTGGTCTATCTGATGGCCCCGCGCTTCTCGGCCCAGGTTCCGGCGCTGAAACCGGCGCTGGATGGCTATGTCGGCGCTGTGGATTCCGCCCGGCTGTACCTTGACGGGCTCCTGAAATCCGCCACGGGCGCGGTCGAGAAGGTCTCGCCACAGCCCGGCGGCTAGGCGCTAGAACAGGTCCAGAAGCCGCTTCAGGTAGTCGCGCTCGTCATCCGGGCGCGACAGTTCGCCCGACCGGCGGCGGATCTCGTCCAGCAGGTCCTGCGCCCGGCGATACACATCCGGCCCCTGCAGCATGTTGCGGTCCGACCCGATGCGCGCCGAGTCGCCCGGCTCGCGCCCCAGCGGGTCGCGCTGGCTGTTCGGGTCCAGGCTGCCCATGCGGTCGCCTTCGGTGCCGCTGCCGTCCTGGCGCTGCGCCTCGGCCATGGCCTCGCCGAAGTCGCGCATGCCTTCGCGCAGCGCCTCCATCGCCTCGGCCTGGCTGTCCAGCGCCCCGGCCAGATCGCCCTCGCGCAACGCGCGCTCGGCCTCTTCCATGGCGCGGCCCGCGCGGTCCAGCTCGCGGCGGCCCTCTTCGCCCTTCTCGGTGCCGTCGCCCGGCAACTGCCCCTGGCCAAGCTCACCCAGGCGCTCCGACAGCTCGCGCTGGCGCTGCGACAGCGTGCCCTCGCCCGGTTGCTGCCCGTCCTGCTGGCCTTCCTGGCCGTCCTGCAGGTCGCGGAACGTGTCGTCCGCCAGACCCTGCTGGTCGCGCAGCGCATCCTGCATGTCGCGCATCGCCTGGCCGCCTGGGCCACCCTGGCCCTGCCCCTGGCCCTGCGTGACCTGCATGTTCTGCATCAGCTGCTGCAGCATCTCCATCAGCTCTTGCGCCTCGGCGGTCTTGCCTTCCTCCATCAGCTTCTGCAGCTGGTCCAGCATCTCCTGCAGCTGGTTGCCGGTCATCTGCATCCCCTGCATGTCCTGAGACTGCTGGCTGTCGGGGTTGTTCTCGGCCTGCTGCGCCAGTTGGCGCATGTAATCGTTCAGCGCCTCGCGCATTTCCTGCATCAGGCGGTCGATCTCTTCCTTCGACGCGCCGTTACGGATCGCCTCGTTCAACTGATCCTGCGCGCGTTCCAGACGCGCGCGCGCGGAATCCAGGCTGCCTTCCTCGATCAGAAGCGCCAGGTCCCACAGTTGCTGCACGAAATCATCGCGCTGCTCCGGCGTCAGGCTGACCTGTTGCGCCTCCATCTCGCGCGTAAGCACGCGCAGCTTCAGATAGGCGCGCTGGCTGCGGATCAGATCCTGCGGCTCGTTCTGGATCGCCTTCAGGATCTCGACCGTGCGCGGCGCGTTCGTCCGGTTCCACATCAGGTCGCGCCGCATCTCGATCAGCGCGGCGGCAAGTGGGTCAAAGAACCGCTTGCCCGGCATCACCACCTGAATCGGTGCCGCCTCGCCGCGGCGGCCCGAAGCATCCGAAACCTCGAAGGTCATCGTCACCGGCATGTTCGCCAGGATGCTTTGCGACAGGTCGTCCACCAGCGTCTCGGTAAAATCGGCGCGGTTTCCGGTCACCGGCAGGGGCAGATCCAGAACCACGGGCTCGATGGGCTCTGGCTCGGTGGCCAGACCATAGCGGCGGTCCAGGGCGGCCATGTCCAGCGCAACGGTCACGCTGCCGCCGGTGATGCCGTAATCGTCCTGCGCCTTGTAACCCTGCTTGAACCGCCCGTCGCCCTCGCGGCCGATCTCACCCTCGGGCGCCACGGTGGGCGCCATGTCAGGCTGCGCGACGATCTGGAACACCCGCCCGCCGGGGCCGGAAATCTCCACCCGGCCGGACTGATTCACCTCGAAGTCCTGCGCCGGGTCCGAAGCCGCCGGCACATCCGTGCGGGCCGACACCGTTTCAGACAGCGTCAGGTCGCCCACCTCGCCATAAAGCCGCACGGAAATCTTCGTGCCGGCAGGCAGAGTCAGACGGTCGCCCTTCTGGTCGGGCAGGTACAGCGCGGGCTTGCCGGTATAGGCGGGCGGCTGTGCCCAGCCCTCCCAGGTCGGCCCCGCCGCCACATCGCCGCGCGCGCCGGGGGCCAGCGCCGCAACCTCGGCCACCCGCAGCACCGACCCGAAGGCCAGTGCGATGACAAAGGCCGTCAGCGCGACATAGCGCAGCGCGAAGGGGTCCCGTTCGGCCAGCCGCAGGTTGGGCGCCACCGGTTTGGCCTGCCGCGCGCGGTCTGCCATGCGCGCCAGGTGTGCCGCCCAGACCGCGCGCGATGCAGGATCGTCGCCGCCTACCGCCTGCGCATCGGTCAGCGCGGCCAGAGGCCGGCCCGGCAGGGCCGAGTCGAGCCGCGCCATGGCCTCGGCCAGTTTCGGCCGGCGAAAGGCGCGCAAGCCGTTTACCGCCGTCCAGACAAGGCCCAGCCCGGCCAGAACCATGACGATCCATATTGCCTCGATGGGCGCGGAATCCTGGAAGCGGAACGAAAACGCCGCCAACACCGCCAGCAGGATCGTCCAGAACGGCCAGAAGGCACGCGAAATCCGCTCCGCCCAAAGCCCCAGAAGGGTCAGGCGCAGGGGCCAGCGCAGCTGCCGCATCAGGTGATCGGGCGTTTGGTCTGCCATTCGTCCTTTCGGGTCGTTCCCGCCCAAACCGGGCGCGGCCTCACAACCACTCAGGAATGGTATCGCGGTTCAAGATTTCGTCAAAGCTCGGACGTGCCCGGATGACGGCGAAGTGATCCCCCTTCACCAGCACTTCGGGGATCAGCGGCCGCGAGTTGTACTCGCTGGCCATCACCGCGCCATAGGCCCCGGCCGACCGGAAGGCCACAAGGTCGCCCTCGGCCAACAGAGGCATCTCGCGCCCCCGCGCGAAGGTGTCGCCCGTCTCGCAGACCGGGCCCACCACGTCGAACGGTTGCGTCGGGCTGGCGGGCGGCGGCTCGGTCACCGGGATGATGTCGTGGTGCGCCTCGTACATCGCCGGGCGCACCAGATCGTTCATCGCCGCGTCAAGGATCAGGAAATCCCGCCCCTCGCCCTGCTTCACATAGATCACGGAAGACACGAGCAGCCCCGAATTGCCCGAGATCAGCCGCCCCGGCTCGATCTCGATCTCGCAGCCGAGGCCCCCCAGCACCCGCTTGACCATCGCGCCGTAATCCGACGGCAGGGGCGGCGCCTCGTTCGACCGGGTGTAGGGGATGCCCAGCCCCCCGCCCAGGTCCAGCCGCTCGATCACATGCCCCTCGCCGCGCAGGCGCTGCGTCAGCTCGGCCACCTTGGTGTAGGCCGCCTCGAAGGGTGCAAGCTCGGTCAGCTGGCTGCCGATATGCACGTCGATGCCCACAACCCTGAGGCCAGGCAGCCGGGCCGCCTCGGCATAGACCTCCGACGCCCGCGCAATCGGGATGCCGAACTTGTTCTCGGACTTGCCCGTGGCGATCTTGGCGTGGGTCTTGGCGTCAACGTCCGGGTTCACCCGCACCGCGATCGGCGCCACCACGCCCAGGGACGTGGCCACCTCGGACAAGGCCCGCATCTCGGGCTCGGATTCCACGTTGAACTGCCGGATGCCGCCTTCCAGCGCCAGCCGCATCTCCTCGCGCGTCTTGCCCACGCCGGAAAACACGATCCGGCTTCCCGGCACGCCCGCCGCCTTTGCCCGCCGGTACTCGCCGCCGGACACCACGTCCATGCCCGCGCCCAGGTCGCCCAGAAGCTTCAGCACCGCCACGTTCGACAGCGACTTGATCGCAAAGCACACCAGATGCGGCAAGGGCGTCAGCGCCTCGGTGAACAGCCGGTAATGCCGGGTCAGCGTGGCGGCGGAATAGACATAGAACGGCGTGCCCACTGCCGCCGCGATCTCGGGGATCGCCACGTCTTCGGCGTGCAGCGCGCCGTCACGATACAGGAAATGGTCCATCTCGGGCTCCCCGCCGGGCATCGGCGAGGGGATAGCGGCCAGACCGGAGAACGGCAAGTTTCTTCGAAGGGGTTTGCCCCTCAGCCCCCGCCGAAGGGCTTCACGATACCCATCTGCGCGTCGCCCGTCACGGTGACGCCGGGGTTCGGTCCCGCCTCCACCGGCGGCGGGATCGGGTCACCGTCGATGCCGCAGGCGGCCAGCAGCATCAGCATAAGGGGGGCAATCCGTCTCAGCATGGCATCCTCTCAGCCCAGAAGCGTCTTCCAGCGCGCGACCTGCTCGCGCACCCGGTCCGGCGCGGTGCCGCCATAGGACATGCGGGAGCGCACCGAATTCTCGACCCCCAGCACGGAATAGACCTCCTGGGTGATGCCCGGATGCACCGAGGTCATCTCGCTCAGCGACAGCTCGTCCAGATCGCAGCCCTTCGCCTCGGCCAGCGCCACCAGCGCGCCGGTCACATGATGCGCCTCGCGGAACGGCAGGCCAAGCGCCCGCACCAGCCAGTCGGCCAGATCCGTCGCGGTCGAGAACCCGGCCCCCGCCGCCGCCGCCAGAACCTCGCGGTTGGCGGTCATGTCGCCCACCATGCCGGTCATCGCCGCCAGCGCCAGCATCAGCGAATCCGCCGCGTCGAAGACCTGTTCCTTGTCCTCCTGCATGTCCTTGGAATAGGTCAGCGGCAGACCCTTCATCACCGTGAACAGCGCCACGTTGGCCCCAAGAATGCGCCCCAGCTTGGCGCGCAGCAGCTCTGCCGCGTCCGGGTTCTTCTTCTGCGGCATGATGCTGGACCCGGTGGTCCAGCGGTCCGACAGCCGCACGAACCGGAACTGTGCCGAAGACCAGATCACCAGCTCTTCCGCAAAGCGCGACAGGTGCATGGCGCAGATCGCCGCGGCCGACAGGAACTCCAGCGCGAAGTCGCGATCCGCCACCGAATCCAGCGAATTCGCCGTGGGCCGGTCAAAGCCCAGCTCGGCCGCCGTCCTGTGCCGGTCAATGGGGAAGGACGTGCCGGCAAGCGCCGCCGCGCCCAGGGGGCATTCGTTCATCCGCGCCCGCGCATCGGCAAACCGCGACCGGTCGCGTGCCAGCATTTCCACATAAGCCATCATGTGATGACCCCAGGTCACCGGCTGCGCGGTCTGCAGATGCGTGAACCCAGGCATCACCCAGTCCGCCCCGGCCTCGGCCTGCGCCACAAAGGCCCGCATCAGCGCCGTCAGCCCGGAAATCGCCGCGTCGCACTGGTCGCGCACCCACAGCCGGAAATCCACCGCCACCTGGTCGTTGCGCGACCGCCCGGTGTGCAGCCGCTTGCCCGCCTCGCCGATGATCTCGGTCAGCCGGGACTCCACGTTCAGGTGGATGTCCTCCAGCTCCACGCGAAAGGGGAATTGCCCCGCCTCGATCTCTGACAAGACCGTGAGCAGCCCTTCCCGGATCGCCTTCGCATCGCTATCCGTCAGGATGCCCTGCGCCGCCAGCATCGCGGCATGGGCACGGGACCCGGCGATGTCCTGCGCGTAAAGCCGGCGGTCAAAGCCGATCGAGGCATTGATCGCCTGCATGATCGCGTCGGGTCCCTCGGCAAAGCGCCCGCCCCACATGGCGTTGGCCTGGGTCGTGGTGGTATCGGCGGTCGATGTCATGGGCTGCCCTTCGGAGGGAACGGGAATGCGGATGATGATGGCGGTGCTTTATACGGCCCTTCTGTTGGGTGCAAACCCCGTGGCGGCCGACGTGCCCGCCGCCATGGCGCTGCGCGAGGGCGACATGAAGAAGCTGGCGGCCACCGAACCGCCGGCCGCCCTGCCCGAAGCCGTGCTGATCGACATGCAGGATGCGCCCCACAGCCTTCAGGAATACCGGGGCAAATGGGTGGTCCTCAACTTCTGGGCCACCTGGTGCGCCCCCTGCCGGGAAGAGATGCCGGCGCTCGACCGGCTCCAGGCCGCGATGCCCGACATCGTCGTGCTGCCGGTGGCCACCGGGCGCAACGCGCCCGATGCCATCGACCGCTTCTTCACCGAAGCCGCGGTGCAGAACCTGACCGTGCTGCGCGATCCCAAGGCGGAACTGTCCCGCGCCATGGGCGTGCTGGCCCTGCCGGTGACGGTGATCCTGAACCCCGAAGGTCAGGAAGTCGCCCGCCTGATCGGCGATGCCGAATGGGACAGCGCCAACGCCCAGGCCGTTCTGAAGGCAATGGCCGAATAGACGCGGCCTCAGCCCCGCGCCCCGCCATGCAGGTGGCGGATCAGCGCCCGCGCCTCGGGCGGCGGCGGCGCCTCGATCCGGCGGTATTCGTTGCCACCCGTCACCCGCGACAACAGCCCCCGCTCCACCATGGTGCGCCGCAGGATGGCGGCATCGCCGAACCCGTGCCAGTCGTTGATCAGCGCGCTGGCCTGCCGTTCGGTCAGGCCCGTGTCGCGCGGGAACCGGCTCCACAAGGCCCAGATCGCCAGATGCTGCATCCATGTCTTCGACGGCCAGCGCGCCAGCCGCCCGGCCTCGTCGAAATGGCGCAGCACCTGCGCCACGCGCGTCATGTCGGGGGGTGCCGCTGCGGGCGCCGCCAAGCGGTCTGCCGCCGTGGCCGAGGCGCGGAAGTGCTGGAAGTTGCGGAAACCGGCGCCGCGCGCCAGCATGTTCAACAGGCTCTGGTGGCCGGGCTCGGGCACGTCGCTCAATTGCTGCGCAAGTGATCGGGCAAGCGCGGAAATGTCGTCCACTTCAAAAGGAAGGGCGGTTCGGGTCATGGCGTCCTCGTGACGTGCCCTGCGGGTCGCTGGCCACCGTCTTGGCGAACGGGCACGAAAGGATGCGTGCGACCGGTCATCTGGCAGGTTCAGCTGTCCTTTACGGACCGGTGGCGCCTGGGTGAACTGCGGACCCTGCCCGCCTTCTACCCGCTCCGCCCGCCGCAGGCAACGCCTACCGACCCGGCGCCTCATACCGCACATAGGCAAAGGCCGATCCGTCCGGCGCCCAGTTGGGTACGTTCATCGTGCCCTGACCGCCGTTGAACTCCAGCACGCGTCGCCGGTTGCCGCCTTGCGCGTCGGCCAGCACCAAAGCCACGGGCAAATCCGCCGGATGCCCGGTCGTCCCCGGCGGATAGGCCAGATACAGAAGATGCCTCCCGCAGGGCGAGGGGTGCGGGAACCAGTTGACGTATTCATCGGCGAACAGCTTGCGCTGCCCCGACCCGTCCGTGCCCATCACCCAGATCTGCGCATGGCCGTCGCGGTCGCAGTTGTAGTAGATCTGCGCGCCGTCCGGGCTGTAATCCGGCCCGTCGCAATGCCCTTCGCCCCAGGTCAGCCGCGTCTCTTCCCCGCCCTCCACGCCAATCGTGTAGACGTCGATCACGCGCCGTTCGTTCCGCGCCGCGACATAGGCCAGCCGCTTTCCATCGGGCGACCAGCCATGCCACCAGCTCGGGCTGTCGGGGCTGACCAGCCGCAGGGTGCCGCCCGCCGCCGGCATCACGAAGATCTCCGATCCCCGGCCGCGGTGGCTGGAAATCGCCAGCCATTTTCCATCGGGCGAAATGCCGTGGTCGTTGTTCAGCCGCATGGCATGGCCGGTGTCCAGGGGCACCAGCCGGGGCGCGTCCAGGGGCACCCGGAACAGCCGCCCGCCGCCATTGACCAGAAGGTGATCGCCCGAGGGCGCCCAGTTCGGTGCCTCGATCACCGAATCCGATTGCAGCACCACCCGCGACTTGCCCGAGGCAAGATCGTGGATTTCCAGCGAAGACCGCATCATCCCCCCCTTGGCCAGATACCCGGCCAGATCGCCCGCCGTCCAGGCGGCCCGCGCCCCCGGCGCCTGGCACGGGCAAAAGTTACCGCCGGGTTAATCCGGCTTTGCAAGCCATTGATTTCAAAGGAATCGTAGAAGCGTCCGAGCTCGGACGCCCCCGGACAGACCAAGCGGACAGCCGCAGGGGTCAGCCCCGCTCCTTCACCTTCAACAGCTTCTTGGGCCGCATCTCCTCGGCCGCCTTGAACAGGCTGAAGGTCTGGCCGACATAGTTCACCACCCCCGAGACCTTCTCCATATAGGCGCTCAGCTCCGGCGTCCGCTCGGCCTCGACCACCTGCACGGGCCGCTCCGGCCCCTCGCCCTCGAACTGGCAATAGAACAAGGGCTCCCCCCGCCGCAGCACGATATCCTTCTGCGGCTCATGCCACTCGAACGCCCACATGATCGGCCGCGGCCAGATGTTCAGCGGGAACCGCCCCCCGAAGATCGTGCCGGGCAGCGGGTCCTTGCGGTAATGGGCAAAGGTCCCCAGCTGGGTCAGATAGACCATTTCGTCCGCGATGAAGCAGTAGGGCAGGTGCAACTGGATCGTCGGCCGGTCCGGATAGCGCCACTCCGCCTCGTTCACCAGGGTCAGTACCTCGTTCAGCTTGTTCGACCGGATCGAGCTTGCCGTGCCCGCCCGGTTGATCAGCACCCCTCGCCCCTTATCGTCCCGCCCGAACCCGATGTGCAGGTCATAGGGGCACTTGATCATGAAGTACCGGCTCTCCAGCTGGATCACCGCCGGGCAGCGGCTGGCCGACTTGGAGTGGGTCTTGTTGGTCTGGCGGAACATGATCCGCTCGGGCGGGTCGTACATCACCGCCCCCTTGTCGCTGGTCAGGAACCAACCCACCGTGATCGGGCCGGACTTTGGCCCCTCCTCGGGGCGGTCGAATACGATGTCGAAATGCATGGGCCAACCTCTTTGTGAAGCCAAGTTCGGTCCGGTCCGGCCCGCTGTCAACGGGGTAGGGCCGCCAGCGCCGCCTTCAGCCCGGCCACCGTGCCCGCATCCGTCCGCTTCAGCCCCGCCCCCGCAAAGCCAAGCGCCTGCTCGCCCGGCGTGCCCAGAAGCGGGCGGGAGCAGGAGGCGTGGATCTCGCGCAGCGGCAGATGCGCCAGCGCAGGAAGCACCGCCTCGGTCACGCCCGAGCCGGGCATCACCGTGATCCGCCCCGCGGCGGCAGCGAAGGTCGCCTCCAGTCGCGGCAGGCCGTCGGCCACGCGCCCCGCCCCGCCCGAGGTCAGGATGCGGTCGAAGCCCAGGCTGACCGCGACCTCAACCGCCTCGGCCACGTCGGGCACGAGGTCGAAGGCCCGGTGCAGCGTGCAGTCCAGCCCCGCCGCCGCCCGCCGCAGCACCGCCAGCGCCCCCGCATCCAGCCGCCCGTCGATCAGCGAGGCGCCGAAGACCACGCCGGTCAGCCCTGCCCGGCGCACGGCCGCGATGTCCTCGAGCATCGCCTCGACATCGGGGATGGTCAGGCGAAACCCGCCCGGCGCGCCGCGGACCATCGCGTGCACTGGCCGGCCCGACCGCGCCGCCCGCGCCATCAGGCCGGGCGTCGGGGTCAGCCCGCCGATTTCCAGCGCGGAGCAAAGCTCGATGCGGTCGGCGCCGCCGGCAAGTGCGGCGTCCAGCCCATCGGGACTGTCCACGCAGACTTCAAGAAGGATCGGTTGCGCTGGTGCCATGCGTCGCAGCGGGGGGGTTCACACTCCCCGCGCCCCCCGTGGAATACTTGTGGACTGAAAACACAGGAGGCCGGGCATCAGCCCATCTCCCCGAAGGCCGCGGCGGCGCCGATCAGGCCGGGTTCGCCGGGACATTCCGCCGGACGGACAAGCGGCTCGGCCGAGGGGCGCAGCACGCGGACGCGCACGGCGCGGTCCAGCGCGGCGACCAGGTCGGCAGCTCGGGCCAGGCCGCCTCCCGCAGGAACGACCGAAGCGCCCACCACGTTCAGCACCATGGCGAGCGGGCCCGCCATGCGTTCGGTCCAGACGGAAACGGTGTCACTGGCCGCAGCCTCGCCCCGGCGCCAGCCTTCGACGATGGCTTCCGACCCGGCTTCGCCATGGCCGCGCAACCGGTGAAGCCGCTCGATCCCGCGCGCGCCACCGATGGTGTCGAGGCAGCCCGTCTGGCCGCAGCCGCAGGGCAGCGCGAGGTCGCCAGTCAGAACCGGCCCGTGGCCCCATTCGCCGGCAAAGCCGCCCGCTCCGGTCACCACGCGACCGTCGATCACCAGCCCGCCACCGACTCCGGTGCCGAGGATGATGCCAAAGACGTTGCGGTGACCGCGGCCGGCGCCGTGATGTGCCTCTGCCAGAGCGAAGCAATCGGCATCGTTCAGCACCTTCACCGGCAATCCAAGCGCCGCCTCCAGGTCAGGCCCGAGGGCGCGGCCATCGGCGCAGGGGATGTTCGCGACCTTGATGCGACCCGTGGCCGGATCGACCACGCCGGCCACCGACAGGGCGATGCCGGTCGCCCCTGTGGCGAAGCGGCCCACTGCCTCCACGAACTCCGCGAAATCCGCCGTGGGCGTGGGCGCCTCGCCTAGAGGGGTCACCTCCGCCCCCACCACGCGGGCCGCGCGGATTCGGGTGCCGCCGATGTCATAGGCCACGATCATGCCGGTCTCCTTTGCCGCTTCCTATCAAGCCACGCGGCGCTTGACAGCCCCGGCTTGCTGGACCAAGACGCCGCGACCCCGAAAAGGAGAGACCGATGTCCGACGACCGCCTCATCGTTGCGCTGGACGTGCCGAATGTCGTGCAGGGACTGGACCTGACGGGACGCATCGGCGAGGCCGCCAGCTTCTACAAGATCGGGCTGGGGATGCTCACGGGCGGGGGCCTTGCGCTTGCCAACGAACTGAAGCACGAGCACGGCAAGCGCGTCTTCCTGGACATGAAGCTTTACGACATCGGAGCGACCATCGAGGCGGCGGTTCGGGGGCTGGCCCAGTACGACCTGGATTTCCTGACCGTGCAGGGCGACCCGCAGGTGGTGCGCGCCGCGATGGAGGGCAAGCGCGGCACAGGGCTGAAGATCCTTGCCGTGACCGTGCTGACATCGCTGGACCGCGCGGACCTGGACGCCAACATGATCCGCGCCGGCGACCTGGCCGAGATTACCGTGGAACGCGCTGCCCGCGCCTTCGAGGCTGGGGCAGATGGCGTGATCTGTTCGGCGCGCGAGGCGGCGGCGATCCGGGCGCTGCCCGGCGCGGCGGGGCGGTTGATCGTGACGCCCGGCATCCGCCCGGCCGGGGCCGCCTCGGGCGACCAGAAGCGCATCGCCACGCCGCGCCAGGCGATCCTGGACGGCGCCGATCACATCGTCGTCGGCCGCCCGGTCTGGCAGGCGGCCGATCCGGCCGCCGCCGCCCGCGCCGTCATTGCGGAACTGCCGTAAGCGCCGCCCAGGCGAGCGCGGTGCGCCGCTGCAGCTCGCCCACCGCGTCGGGGCGGGTCAGCCAGCGATCGCGCGGCATCAGCTCCCAGCCCTGGCCCTCGTCGCCAAAGCGGATCGCGGCGACCTCGGCGCGGCTGAGCCGCCCTGCGAAGAACACCGAAGGCCGCGTGGCATCCATGATCGAGGGGAAGACGCGGCGCCAGATCAGGCGGTCGGGCGCAAGCCACAGCCCGAATTCCTCGTGCAACTCCCGCAAGAGGCAGTCCTCGGCGGTCTCTTCCCCCTCGCGCCCGCCGCCCGGCAGGTCCCACATGCCCCGCCATCCCAGACCGGGCTTGTCGTCGCGCAGATAGGTCAGCACACCACCGCCGCAGAAGAAGGCGGCCTTGGCGCCAATGAAGTCGCCGGCGGGGTCGCCGGCCTCAGTTGTCATTGATGTCGCGGTCCCACAGCTTCACCTGGCCCTCGCGCACGCCCATCGTGCGGCGCAGCGCCACCCAGGCGACCAGCGACGCAATGGCAAAGATGGTCAGAAGCGCGGGCAGGCTGCCGCCGGACAACGCACCGAAGCCCAGAAGCACGCCCACCAGCACCGCGCCCATGGCAAAGCCCAGGAAGATGTAGCCCGGCGCCAGCACCTCCAGCACGCCAAGCACGAAGCCGCCGGCCACCCAGGCCCACCATTGTTCCCACAGCATCACGCCCGCCCCTTCAGCATCTTGAACGCATCGCCAAAGGCCTCCATGGCCTGGGCCGGCAACAGGATGGTCTGCTTGCCATCGCCCGCCGCCACTGCGGCCAGCGCCTCGACCTGTTTCAGGGCAACCTGGTACTGCGCCGCCTCGATGCCGCTTTCCTTGATCGCTTCGGCAATCACACCGGTGGCATAGGCTTCGGCGTCGGCGGTGATGCGCTTGGCCTTGGCCTGCTGTTCGGCGGCGTAAAGATCGGCATCCGCGGCCAGTTCCACCGCCCGCTTGCGGCCCTCGGCCTCGGTCACCTGCGCCCGCCGCGCCCGTTCGGCGTTCAGCTGCTGCAGCATGGCGGCGCGGGTCGCATCATCCAGGTTCACGTCCAGGATTTCGGCCCGCGTCACCTCGACCCCCCAGTCGTCCACCATGGCGCTGACCTGTTCGCGGACACGCTCGATCAGCTGAGCACGGTTCGACTGCACCATGTCCAGCTCGATCTTGCCGATTTCCGACCGAACGATCCCCGCGACCGTGGTGGCAATCGCGGCATCCACGTCCTTGATGCGATAGACGGTCTTTTCCGGCTCGGTGATGCGGTAGAAGACCGAGGTTTCCACCTTCACCAGCACGTTGTCCGAGGTGATGGCATCCTGCGACGCATTGGGAAGCTGGCGTTCCAGGATCGAGATCTTGTGCGCCACCTTGTCCAGGAAGGGCCAGACGAAGTTGATGCCCGGCCCCAGCACCGCGTGCAGCCGCCCGAACCGCTCCACCACATATTTCTGGCTTTGCGGGACGATGCGGACCCCAAGGTAGATGCACAACAGGATGAAGGCGGCAACCGCCAGCCACACCGCATTGCCGCCAAGTACCGGTTCCATGATCCACTCCCACATGACCTGCCCGAAGAATGGGCGCAGGGTCGCCGGGGCGCAAGGGGGAGCGGGGGGCGATCAGTCCCCGCTGTCCTGTCGCTTCAGCCGGAAGGCGATCTGGCGCAGCATCCCGTGGAAGGTCTGCACCTCGGCTCGGGTCAGGCCCAGGCGCGACCACATGTTGCGCAGGTTCAGCTTCATCAGGGGCGCCTTGTGGTCGGGGAAGAAGAAGCCCGCTGCCTCCAGCCGTTCCTCGAAATGGTCGCCCAGCTTTTCGATCTCGATGGCGCTGGCCAGGTCGCTGCGCGCCAGGCTCAGCACCTCGGGCGGCGTCTCGTCGTGCTGGCGGCGCCATTCATAGCCCAGAAGCAGGGCACACTGGCCCAGGTTCAGCGACGGGAAATCCGGGTTCACCGGCACGGTGACGATGGCGTTGGCCAGCGCGATGTCCTCGTTCTCCAGCCCCGCGCGTTCGGGGCCGAAGAGAAAGCCCACCTGCCGGCCCTCTGCCGCCAGCGCGCGGGCATGGGCCATTGCCCGTTCCGGCGTCATCACCGGCTTGGTCAGTTCGCGCGGGCGGGCGGTGGTGGCAAAGACATAGTCGCAATCGGCGATGGCGGCCGGAATGGTCGGAAACGGCCCGGCATAGTCCAGCAGCCGCCCCGCTCCACTGGCCATCGCCACGGCGCGGGGGTTGGGCCATCCGTCGCGCGGGGCCACCACGCGGATCCGTTCCAGCCCGAAGTTCAGCATCGCCCGGGCGGCGGCACCGATGTTTTCGCCCATCTGCGGGCGCACGAGGACGAAGATCGGGGGCAGGACGGGCGGGGTCATGGCGCTCTCTCGGTGACGGCGCCAGATAGCGCCGCAGGAGCAAGGCGGCAAGGGCCGCCCGCCCCGGCCCAAATGCGTCAGGCGGTGAAGAAGCTGAACTCCATCGCGTGATGATAGCGCTGGCCGGGGTCCAGTCGCGCTTGCGGGAACTGCAGGTTGTTCGGGCTGCAGGGGAAATACTGCGTCTCCAGCGTCAGCCCGGCAAAGCGGCCATAGCTGCCGCGCCCCTTGGCCGGCACGGGCGCGTTCATCTGGCCGCAGGTATAGATCTGCACACCCGGCTGGTTGGTGGCCAGCCGCAACCCGCGCCCCGACACCGGGTCGATCACCTCGGCGCAGAGGTGCAGCTTGTGCCCGGCCGGCTCGCCCGACAGGCACCAGTTGTGGTCATATCCCGCCGTCATCGACGGATCCGCCAGCAGCGCCTCGGCCAGACGGCGTTTCTGGCGGAAATCGAAGGCCGTGCCCTCGACTCGGCGGATCTCTCCGGTGGCCAGAAGGTCTGCCGTGACCGGCGTGTAGAAATCCCCCGCCACCCGCATCTCATGCCCGAGGACCGAGCCGGCATCGTGGCCGGCCAGGTTGAAATAGGCATGGTTGACCATGTTCATCACGGTCGGCCGGTCGGTATCGGCCTCAAGCACGATCTCCAGCCGGTCATCTCGGGTGAACCGGTAGGTGGCCTTCAGCGTGGCATGGCCCGGAAAACCCATCTCACCATCAGCCGAACTGGCGGCAAAGCTCACCTCTTCGGGCGTGTTGGCGGTGATCGACCACAGCTTGCGGTCGAAGCCCTCGCGCCCGCCGTGCAGCGTGTTCGGCCCCTCGTTGCGGTCCAGTTGCACCAGGGTGCCGTCCAGCAGGAACCGCCCGCCCGCGATGCGATTGGCATAGCGCCCGCAGGTCGCGCCGAAATAGGTGGGGTAGGCCAGGTAATCCTCGATCCGATCATGCCCCAGCACGACATCAGCGAGCTTCCCCTGCCGGTCGGGTATGTGCAGCGATACCAGCCGCGCGCCCCAGGGCGTGACCGTGGCCGTCAGGCCCCCGGGCGAGGAAATCGCCAGCAGCGGCACGACATGCCCCTCGACTGTCCCGAAATCCGCGGTGCCCATGGCTGTCATGTCCGTCCCTCCCTGACGCTGCGGGCCAAGACATCGCCCCTTCGGCGCGGCAGGTCAACCAAGGTCAGAACGCCACCTGGTCCCCGCCCTTCAGCCCGAGGATCTCGCGCGCCTCGTCGGGCGAGGCCACCTCGCAGCCCAGGTCCTCGACGATGCGGCGGATCTTGGCGACCTGTTGCGCGTTGCTGTCGGCCAGCTTGCCGCGCGAGATGAAGAGGGAATCCTCCAACCCGACCCGCACATTGCCGCCCATCTGGCTGGCGGTGGTCGCCAGGCTCATCTGCGCCCCGCCCGCGCCAAGCACCGACCAGCGGTAATCCTCGCCGAACAGCCGGTCCGCGGTGCGCTTCATGAAGACCAGGTTGTCCACCTCGGGGCCGATGCCACCCAGGATGCCGAAGATGAACTGGATGAAGATCGGCGCCTTGAAGAGGCCAATGTCCATGCAGAAGCGCAGGTTGTAGAGGTGGCCGACATCATAGCATTCGTGCTCGAACTTGATCCGGTGCGGCGCCAGCGCCTTCGCCACCGTCTCGATGTCGCGGAAGGTGTTGCGGAAGATGTAGGTGTCGGAATTGGCGACGTAGTCCTTCTCCCAGTCGAACTTCCAGCTGTCATAACGGCTGGCCAGCGGGTGGAAGGAGAAATTCATCGACCCCATGTTCAGGCTGCACATCTCGGGGCTGAAGCGCAGCGCCGGGGCAATCCGCTCTTCGATGGTGTTCTTCAGGCTTCCCCCGGTCGAGATGTTCACCACCGCGCCGGTCGCCTGCTTGATGCGCGGCAGGAAGGCCGCGAAGGCATCGGGGTCGATGGTCACGCCGCCATCCTCGGGCCGCCGGGCGTGCAGGTGCAGGATCGCCGCCCCCGCCTCGGCCGCGGCAATGGCCTGACCGGCGATGTCGTCGGCCGTATAGGGCAGCGCGTCCGACATGGTGGGGGTGTGGATCGCGCCCGTCACGGCGCAGGTGATGATCGTCTTCGGGCGCTTGGCCATGTGCTCTCTCCCGGCGCCGAAGCGCCCTTGCTCTTTGCTGCGAATACATCGGAGGTGCGGGAGCCGGCCCCCGCCTTCTGCGTCTTCAGCCCGAGTCTTCAGCCCTCAGGCCGACCAATCCCCTGCACCCGCCGGCTCAGCGGAAACAACTCCGCCCCCGTCCGCGCCCGGATCACGCCCCAAAGCCCGGTGGGCGCCTTCAGCATCACGGCAATTGCCACGACACCAAGGGCAATCAGGTAGATCGTCCCCATCTCGGCCATGGTCTCGCGCAGGGCAAAGAACAAAAGCGTCCCGATGATCGGGCCTTCCAGCGTGCCGATCCCGCCGATCACCACGATGAAGATGACGAAGGCCGTCCAGTCATTGGCCGAAAAGGCCGCATCCGGCGAAATCCGCAGCTTCTGCAGGAAGATCAGCCCGCCCACCAGCGCCGTCAGCCCGGCGGTGACGACATAGACGAAGAACTTCGTCCGCCAGATGTCGATCCCCAGGCTCCGCGCCGCCAGTTCGTTGTCGCGGATCGCGGTCAGCGCCAGCCCGCGGCGCGACCGCAGGATCAGGAACACCGTGCCCACCGTCAGAACCATCACGCCAAGCGCCAGCCAATAGGCCATCGCCTCGCGCAGGTCGCGGCTGTCGGCCAGCGATTTCACGATGCTCGCAGGCAGGCTCGCCCCCGACCCGCCGCCAAGCGCCGGGGTCTGCGCCGCGACCAGCCGGAACACCTCGGCCACCACCCAGGTTCCTATGGCGAAATAGGCGCCGCGCAGCCGGAAGATCAGCATCGCCACCGGAACCGCCACCAGCGCCCCGGCCACCGCCGCCAGCGGCAGCGCCACCAGCACCGGCACCCCCGCCAGCATCGCCAGCGCGAAGAAGCCATATCCGCCAAAGCCGACATAGGCCTGCTGCCCGACCGAAACCAGGCCGGCATAGCCCGCCAGCAGGTTCCACAGCGTCGCCAGCGAGACATAAAGGTAGATCTCGCCCATCAGCCGCAGGTCGGCACGGCTGGCCCACCAGGGCGCCGCCACCAGCACCAGCAACACGACCAATCCCACCGCCATGGCGGCCTTCGACACGGAAGAAGAGCGCGTGACCCGCATCGGCTCAGCCCTCCATCTTCGGGAACAGCCCGCGCGGGCGGATCGCCAGGATCAGAAGAAACACCAGATGCCCGGCCAAGAGTTGCAGGCTGGGGTGGATCTGCCCGCCCACCGCCTGCGCCACGCCCAGGATCACCCCGCCCGCCAGCGTGCCCCACAGGTTGCCAAGCCCGCCGATGATGACGGCTTCAAATCCGAAGATCAGCCGGCTACCCCCGATCGACGGGTCGAACGAGGTGCGGATCCCAAGGAACACCCCGGCGATCCCCGTCACCGCCAGCGACAGGGCCATCGCCAGCGCAAAGACATGCGCCCGGTTCAGCCCCATCAGCTGCGCCACGTCCTGCCGGTCCGAGGTCGCGCGGAACGCCCGGCCAAGCGCCGTGCGGTAGAACATCCATTGCAGCCCCGCGATCACCGCCACCGCGGTCACGAACATCAGAAGCGGCAGCACGCCGATGGTCAGCCCGCCTGCGCTCAGGCTCGCCGTTTCCAGCGCTCCCGCCTGCAACTTTTGCGGATCGGCCGAAAAGCCCATCAACAACCCGTTCTGGATGATGACCGACAGGCCAAAGGTCACCAGAAGCGGCGGCAGGATATCGTCGCCCATGGTGCGGTTCAGGATGCCCCGTTGCAGCGCATAGCCGATCCCGGCCATCGCCGGCACCACCAGCACCAGCGCCAGCAGCGGATGAATCCCCAACCCGGCCGAGATCACCAGCCCCAGATAGGCCGCCAGCACGATCAGGTCGCCATGCGCGATGTTCACCAGCCGCATCACGCCGAAGATCAGGCTCAGCCCCGCCGCGAACAGCGCGTAAAGCCCCCCCAGAAGCGTGCCTTGCAGGATTGCGTTCAGCCATTCCATGAGGGTCACATCCCGAAATAGGCGCGGCTGATCTCGTCGCGCGACACGGTGTCGGACCGTCCCTCAAGCGAGACCCGTCCTTCCTGCAGGCAATAGACGCGGGCCGTCACCGACAGCGCCTTGGCGATGTCCTGCTCCACGATCACCGCCGCCATGCCCTGCCCCACGATGCCGGGCAGCGCGTCGTAGATCTGCTTGATGATCACCGGGGCCAGGCCAAGGCTGATCTCGTCCATCAGGATCAGCTCGGGGTTCGACATCAGCGCCCGCCCGATGGCAACCATCTGCTGCTGCCCGCCCGAAAGCGAGGTGGATTGCTGGTTCCGCCGTTCCTTCAGGATCGGGAACAGCTCATAGACGCGGCCCAGGTTCCACGGCCCCCTGCGCCCCAGCTGGCCGCCGATGATGAGGTTTTCCTCCACCGACAGCGAGGGGAACAGAAGCCGCCCCTCGGGCACCAGCGCGATGCCAAGCGCCGCCACCTGGTCGGCGCGCAGCCGGCCGATGGGCTGGCCCTTCCAGGCAATCGCCTCGGGTGCGTTGCGGATCAGCCCGGCGATGGACCGCATCAGCGTGGTCTTTCCCGCGCCATTGGCGCCGATGATGGCGACGACCTCGCCCTCGTTCACATGGGCGGTCACGCCGTACAGCGCCTGGAAGTCGCCGTATCGGGCATCAAGCCGGTTCAGGGACAGCACGGGGTCAGGCATCGGCCTCGATCCCCAGATAGATCTCCTTCACCTCGCGGCTGGCCATGATCGCGTGAGGCTCGCCCTCGGCGATCTTGCGGCCGAAGTCGATGACGATCAGCCGGTCCACCACCGCCAGCAGCGCGTGAACCACATGCTCGATCCAGACGATGGACACGCCGGTCGCCCGTACGTCGCGGATGGTGGCCACCAGCGAATGACACTCCGCCTCGGTCAGACCGCCTGCGATCTCGTCCAGCAACAGAACCTTGGGCCGCGCGCACAGGGCCCGCGCCAGTTCCAGCCGCTTGCGCTCCAGAAGGGTCAGCCCCTTGGCCAGCACATTGGCCTTGGGCAACAGCCCGGTGCGGGCCAGCACGTCCAGGCAGGTCGCCTCCGCCTTCGCGCCACGTTCTCCGGCGCCCTGGGTCGCGGCCACCAGCGCGTTTTCAAACACTGTCATGCCGCCAAAGGGCTGCGGCACCTGAAAGCTGCGGGCAATCCCCGCCCGGCAGCGCCGCGCCGCGGGCCAGCCCGTCACGTCCTGGCCGTCAAACCAGATGCGCCCGGCATTGGGCGCCACCGTGCCCGTGACTAGGTTGAACATCGAGGTCTTGCCCGCCCCGTTCGGCCCGATCACGCCAAGCGCCTCGCCGGCCTGCAAGGACCAACTCTGCGCGTCGGCCACCACGACCGCGCCATAGGACTTGGTGACCCCGTCCAGCCTCAGAACCTCTGCCATCGCCCTGCCCTGCTTTCGTTGTCCCGCCCCGACCATGCCGGGGCGGGCCTTTGCCGGTCCTGTCGGATCGCGTCCGGTCAGGACAGAAGCTGCAGCGTGCCGCCCACCGGAATTTCCGGCGCCTGCACGTTGGTCGTGATCACCAGCTCCAGCTTGTCGGCCGGCTTCTGCCACTGGCCCGCGACCAGCGGGGTCTTGGACACGTTGGCCACCGGGCCGGTCGCCCAGTCGATCTTGCCCACCATGGTCGGCAGCGCGGTGGTGCGGATCGCCTCGACCAGCGCGTCGGGGTCCTCGACATCGGCGGCGCGCTTGATCACGTCGTTCACCACCTCGAACAGCGCATGGCGGAAGCCGATGGGCTGGGTCCAGGGCTTGCCGGTCGCGGCGGTATAGCCGTCAGCCAGCTGCTTGCAGCTTTCCCCGGTGATCGATGACTTGAACGGATGGTTCGGCGACCACCAGATTTCCGAGGTCAGCCCCACGCCCCGATCGCCCAGCCCCTCGACGGCCGAGGGGAAGAGAAGCGCCTTGCCGATGGTCACGACCTTGGGCTTGAACCCCTGCTGCCCGGCCTGGGCCCAGAAGGTGCCGAAATCCGGCGGGATCATCACGCCGGTCACGATCTCGGCCCCACCATCCTTGAAGGCGTTGATGTAGGACGAGAAATCGTTGTTCATCGGCTCGTAGCGGCCGGGGTCGATCAGGGTAAAGCCCTTCTCGGCCAGCGGTCCGGGGAAGCCCAGCTTGGCATCGCCCCAGGCATTGCCGTCCGCGTCGTTCGGGAACAGCCCGCCCACCGTCTTCTTCACCCCGGCCTGTTCCCACAGGGCGGTGAAGTTGGCGATCACGTCCTCCAGGCCCCAGAAGAAGTGATAGGTGTATTCGAAGGGCTTTTCCGGGTTGCCGCCGCGCCCGAAGAAATAGGGCTGCCAGGGGCAGTCGGTGGTGATGCAGGGCGTGCCGTTCAGCTCGGCCTGGTCGGCCACCGGGTTGGTGGTGTCGGGCGTGGCCGCGCCGGTCAGGATGTCGACCTCGTCCTCCAGGATCAGCTGGCTTGCAACTTCCGCCGCGCGGTTCGGGTTCGACTGGCTGTCGCGCTTGATGATCTCGATCATCCAGGTCTTGCCGTTGTTCTCAATCCCCCCGGCAAGGGCCTTGTTGATGCCCTCGATGATGTAATCATCGGCCTCGCCAAAGCCGGCCAGCGGCCCGGTCGCCGGGCTGACATAGCCGATCTTCAGAGTCGGCGTCTGGGCATAGGCCCGGGTGGCGCGCAGGATGGCGGGGGCCGCGACCAGCGCCGAGGCCCCGGCAAGAAACTGCCGGCGGTTCGTCTGTTTCGTCATCTGTCTTCCTCCCTGTTCCGGCGCGTGGCTTCGCGCCCGTTTCCCTCAGTCCAGTATCGTGTCGAGCTTCCGCAGGTGGCGCACCACCTTCTCCCGCACCGCCTGCGCCTCCTCCGGCGTCCAGCGGCGGAAGCCCTCTCCCGATTTCATGCCCAGGCGGCCCTCGGCCACCATTGCCTGCAACAGCGGCGACGGCCCCGGCCGCGCCTCCAGGTCGGCCAGCACCGTGTTGTGGATGTCCAGCGTCAGATCCGTGCCCACCAGATCGGCATTTTCCAGCGGCCCCAGCACCGCCAGCCTGCGCCCGAAGCTCGCCTTGATCACCGTGTCCACCGCCTCGGCATCGCAGATGCCGCGCTCCACCAGGCTGATCGCCTCGCGCCACAGCGCATGCTGCAGCCGGTTGCCGATGAAGCCCGGCACGTCCCTCTCCACCCGCACCGGCGTCTTGCCGGCATCGGCCAGCAGCGCCATCGTCGCCGCCATCGCCGCTTCGTCGGTCCATTCCGTGCGGATCACCTCGACCAGCGGGATCAGGTGCGGCGGGTTCCACCAATGCGTGCCAAGCGCCCGGCCCTTCAGCCGCAGCCCGCCCATGATCTCGGTGATCGGCATGACACTGGTGTTCGAGGCCAGGATCGCCCCCTCCGGCGCATGGGCCTCGACCTCGGCGAAGAGCCGCTGCTTCAGCGCCATCTTCTCGGGCGCCGCCTCGAAGACGAAGGCCGCCTCGCGCACGGCGCCCGCGACGGAATCGAACACCTCGATCCGCTTCAGCGCCTTCGCGACGCCCGCCTCGTCCACGCCCATCAGCTTCAGGCTGGCCGCGATGCGCCCCGCCACCGCCGCCCGCGCCTCGGGCACGGGGTCGGTGATGGCCACATACTGCCCCGCCCGCGCCAGGGTCAGCGCAATGCCGTGGCCCATCAGCCCCGCCCCCAGAACCGCGATCTGCTGGTTCTTCATCCCCTCATCCCGCCGTATAGCCGCCGTCGGCATAAAGGATATGCCCGGTGTAGAAGTCGCTCGCCTTCGAGGCCAGGAACAGCAGCGGCCCCGCCAGGTCCTCCGGCTCGCCCAGACGTCCCTTCGGCACCCGCGCCAGGAACCCGGTCCGCACCGCCTTGGCGTTGTCCGTCTCCTCGAACATCCAGGCCGTCAGGGGCGAGCGGAACACCGTGGGCGCGATCGCGTTCACCGTGATGCCCGTGGGCCCCAACTCGCAGCCAAGCGCCTTGGTGATCCCGTCCACCGCCGCCTTGCTGGCGCAATAGGCCGTGTATCCCGCCGGATGCCCCAACAGCCCCCGGGCCGAGGAGACCAGCACGATCTTGCCGCCCTCGCCCTGCGCCTTCATCTGCTTGGTCGCCGCCCGCGCCAGAAGCCAGCTTTGCGTGACATTGGCATCCATCACCGAAAGAAAGGTCTCCGGCGCCATCTCGTCGATCTTGGCCACCTTGTTCATGCCGCTGGCCACCACCAGGATGTCCAGCCGCCCGAAGGCCTGCACCGCCGCCGCCACCAGCGCGTCGCAGGCCGCCTCGCTGTCTGGCCGGGCATTCACCTCCACCACCTCGGCGCCGCCCTCGCGGCATTCCCCGGCAATCTCGGCCAGTTCCGCCGCCTTGCCCGCCGCCAGCACCAGCTTGCAGCCCGCGCCGCCCAGCACCCGCGCCGCCACCGCGCCAAAGGCGCCCGAGGCGCCGGTGACCAGCGCCACCTTGCCGGCCACGTCGAACATCTTCATCGGATCGGGCAGCGTCATGCCGGCACCTTCGGCGGATAGGGGATCACCACCACCATCTTGCAGACGTGGTTGCCCCGGTTGACGATCTCGCGCACTTCGCCCGGCGCGATGGTGCAGCTGTCCATCGGCCCCAGCACCGCCTCCTGGCCGCCTGCGATGACGGTCATCTCGCCCTCCAGCACCAGATAGACCTTCTCGAACGGGGTCGAATCCGGCCCCGCCCCGCCGCCCGGCAGGAACTGCGAATAGCCGAGCCATTGGTTGACCGGCCCGCCCTCCTCGAACCCCTGAAGCCGCAGCCCCACCACACCCCGGTGATTGGGCGCCTCGTAGGGCTTCGCTTCCGAAAACCGCTTCACCAGCATGGGACGATCCTTTTGTCCTTCCCCTTGGTCCAGAAACCCGGCACCGCCGCTCTCAGAACGCCTCGCCCTTCTCGATCCGATAGGCCTGTGTCGGGTCGGTGATCGCCACCAGCCGGATGATGCAGCCGTCGCCGCGGTCCCAGTTCCAGGGGAAGAAGGCAAAGGTGCAGCGCTTGCCCGTCACCGCGTCCAGGTCGCCGCCCACATTCTCGATCCCCAGGATGCCGTTCTTGAACAGGATCTGGTGCACCGGCTCCCATTCCGGGAAATCCTTCTTCCAGTCGCCGCCGCCGGTATGCTCGCGCCACTCCTTCTCCAGGTGCGGCAGCAGGGGGCCGTTGCGCTGCGGCCCGATCGCCGTGGCCAGCGGGTGATCGTTGGCCTGGGTGTCATGGCCCACGACCTTGACGCCCTTCTTCACCATCCATTCCCCTGCCGAGGGCACAAAGCCGGGGCAATAGGCGAAATAGTCGCCATCCTCGTACTTCTTGTGCCAGCCGGTGTTGAGGATCAGCACGTCGCCCGGCCGGATCGCATGGCCGCAGGCCGCCTCCAGATCATCGCCGGTGATGAAATCCCACTTGTTCTTGGGCAGGCTGACCACGATCCCCGTACCAAAGAAATGCGGCAGCGGAACCTCGTCGATGAAGGGCGTGCCCTGCACCACATGGGCCGGCGCGTCGATATGGGTGGTGGCATGCATCGTCGTGGTGATGCGCTGCGACAGCACGCCAGACTTCGCCATGTAGTGGATGCGCTCGATCTGCACGTCCTGGAAATAGGGCCAGTTCGGGTGCTGAAATCCGAAGCGGTGGCTCAGGTTGTGGAACTTGAGCCCCATGCTGTTGTCGAGGTTCCCCTCGAACTCGATGCCGCGGATCTTGACCATCGCTAAATCTCCCTCGTCCACCGCCGGGGCGGTGCTTCAATGCTGCGGGTTGTCCGGGTGGCTCCTCCCACCTGTCCCGCATATTGATGCACATGAACCGTATTGCGGTCAACATGATTCCCGCATAACAATACAGCCGTATCGCATGGTGGGCACTTGACTCGGCGCGGGTCCTGAGGTGTCTGCACAGGGCCGGTACGCGAAGGGGCGCCATCATGGATCAGACCGAGATCGAGCGGGACCGCGCCGACAGCCGCAACGGCATCCAGGTCATTGCGCGCGCCGCCGCCGTGCTGCGGGCGCTCAAGGATGCGCCGGCCGGCCTCAGCCTTGGCCAGATCGCGGAACGTGTGGGCCTTGCCCGCTCGACCGTGCAGCGCATCGTCCAGGCGCTGCAAGACGAACGCCTCGTCATCGGCTCGGCCTCGGGCGGCGGCGTGCGGCTTGGCCCGGAACTGCACGCGCTGGCCGGCGCCGCGCGCTTCAACGTGGTGGAACGCTGCCGCCCCTTCCTTGAACGGCTCATGGAGGAAACCGGCGAAACGGTCGACCTCTCGGTCCTGCGCGGCGGCCGCATGATCTTTCTCGATCAGGTGCAGGGCCGCCACCGCCTGCGCGCCGTCTCCTCGGTGGGCGAGGTGTTTCCGCTGACCGTCACCGCCAACGGCCGCGCCTGCCTTGCGCTCTTGCCCGATGCCGAGGCGAAAAAGCTGGCCGAGGCCGAATGGGCGCGCGGCACCGCCTCGGGCACCTGGGACGCGCTCGCGCGCCAGATCGCCCACGCCCGCCGCACCGGCCTGGGCGAGGATGCGGGCGAACACACCGAAGGCATCGCCGCGCTTGGCTTTGCCTTCACCGATCTTGCGGGCGACCTGCACGCGATTTCGGTCCCCGTCCCCACCTCGCGCTGGCCTGAAATGCGCGACCGTGTCGCCACGGCGCTTCTGGCGCTCCGCACCGAACTGACACCCATCTTCGAAAGCTGACCGCCCCGCGCCCGGCGCGGCTGTCCGCGGGCAGGGGGCGGTCCGGCTCATGCCCGCACCAGAACGAAGTCAAAGGGCGACCGCCACAGCGTCGCCCCGCCCTCGACCCGCTCGAACGGCGCCACCAGCGAAGATTTCACGCCAAAGACGGCGTCCGATTCCAGCCAGGTATCACCGCCCACGAAAGTATGCGTGACCAGCTTCTGGAACCCCGGCGCCGTCACCAGGAAGTGCATGTGCGCCGGGCGATAGGGGTGCCGTCCCAGCCCGGCCAGCATCCTGCCCACCGGGCCGTCGTCGGGGATCGGGTAGGACGTGGGCTTGATCCCGGTGAACCAGTACCGCCCGTCCGCCCCGGTGGTGAAGACACCGCGGTTGTTGCCCTTCGGCTGGATGCCCGGCTGCTGCACGTCATAGAAGCCGTCCACGCTGTCTGACCAGACATCGACCACCGCTCCCGCAATCGGGTTGCCCTCAAGGTCCAGAACGCGGCCTTCGTACAGGCAGGGCTCTCCCTTGCCGTCCATGTTCACGTTGTCGCCCATCTGGCGCCGCGGCGCGTCGTCCACATGGAACGGCCCGAACACCGTGTTTTCCGTGGCACCCGGCGGGCGGCGGTTGTTGATCGCATCCACCAGCATGGAAAGCCCAAGCGTGTCCGAAAGCAGGATGAACTCCTGCCGCTCGGGCCCGCAAAGCTGGCCGGTGCGGGTCAGGAAATCGATGCCGATCTCCCATTCCGCCTGCGTCAGATGCACCTCCTTGGCAAAGGCATGCAGGTGCCGCACCAGCGCCGACATCACCTCCACCAGCCGCGGGTCGGCATCCGGCCCGTTGCGGCAGATCACCGTCTCGGCGGAATTGGCCTCCGTGAAGAACCCCTCGGCCATGCTCACCTCCCCAGGATCGCGGACATCACGCGCATCAGCTCTGCCTCCGGGTCGGCTGCCGCCCCGAAGGACCGCCAGGCGACATGGTGGTCGGGTCGCACCAGAAGACAGCCCGCATCCCGGATCTCGCGCGCCCGCGCCCAGTCGCCGCTATGATCCTCGATGGGCTGGCGCGGCCCGATCAGATGGGTCCGGATCGGCAGGCCCAGGGCCTTGCCCACGGTCTCCGCCGCCGCCACCCAGCCCTCGCCGCCGATGCCGGTCAGAACAGTGAACTGCCCCCGTCCGCACAGGTCCAGCGTAGAAGCCTGCCCCCCCTCGCGCGGGAACAGCCAGACATGCGGCAGCCGCGCGCCGGGCCAGGTGGTCGGCTGATAGTGCAGCTCCATGTCCCGGTCAGCCGCCGGCTCGGGCTGGCCATCCGTCACCACCGCGCCCGACTTGTAGCGCTGGTTCATCTCCACCCCGTGGCAGTCGAATTCGTACTTCTTGAACTCGATCGCCTTGCGCAGCGCCTCGCGCTGCGCCTCTCCGGCTTCGGTCGCATCGCAACGCGCCGCCATGCTGGCCTGGATCTTGTCGTGATCCACCCCGCCATCCATGCCAAGCGCCTCGAAGATCGGCCCGAACTCGGCAATCGACTGGTTGGCCCGCGTCACGATCTGCCGCGCAATCGGCGCGCGTTCCGCCGAATAGCTGTCCAAGAGCTTCGCCGTCGCCTGCCCCTTCACCACGCAAGCCAGCTTCCACGCCAGGTTGAACCCGTCCTGGATCGAGGTGTTCGACCCCAGCCCGTTCGACGGCGGATGCCGGTGCGCCGCATCGCCCATGATGAAGACCCGGCCCTTCTGCATATGCGTCGCAAAGCAGTTGTTCACCGTCCAGGTGTTGGCCGACAGAAGCTCGATTTCCAGATCCGGGTCGCCGATCAGCTGCCGCGCCACCTGCGTCGCCAGCGCCGCATCCACCACCGGCGCGGGCTGGTTGATGTCATAGCCCCAGACGATCAGCCATTCGTTCCAGGGCCGCACCATCCGCACCAGCCCCATGCCGATGCCGCCCACATCCGCGCCGGGCTGCATCACCCAGTACAGCACGCTCGGCCGATGCGCGACGTATTTGGACAGGTCGGCCCGGAACAGGATGTTCATGCTGCCGCCCACGCCCATCTTCCCCTCGAAGGGCAGGCCA
>Ga0209368_1000434_pt1 | contig 37497 bp, 38 predicted proteins | sample EBPBio242008_DNA_FD_185862 | JGI IMG/M metagenome (GOLD analysis project Ga0209368, IMG submission 185862) | Wastewater treatment Type I Accumulibacter community from EBPR Bioreactor in Madison, WI, USA - Reactor 1_4/24/2008_ DNA (SPAdes)... | ecosystem: Engineered > Bioreactor > EBPR >...
CGTTGGTTTCGGGGCTGCCGCACCCTCACCTTTTAGCGGTTTGTTTAACGTGGCCCGCAATCCGGTTCCAAAGCGCCACGGGCGACTGGATACGCCCGCGGCCCGGCATCGTCAACAGGGCCCTCTCCCACGGGCGGCGGCCTCCTGCCCGGCGATGTCGACCAGGCCGGAGCCCTTCCCGTCGCTGCGCTGCCAGCGGACGAACGAAGAATGCCGCGGAGGGAGCGTTACGGGGTGGGGTTCGATGCAGAGATGCGGGGCGACCTTTCCGGCTCAGGCCTCCAGGATCTTGCTGAAGCCGCCGTAGATCATGCGCTTGCCGTCGAAGGGCATGTCGCCCGCAGCGGCGGCGCGGGGGTCGTTCATCAGGGCGTCGAAAGCCTTGTCGCAGACCTCACGCGAAGGGAATTCTACCCAGGAGAACACGATGATCTCGCCCGGCTCGGCCAAGACAGCACGGCGCAGGTCGGTGATCTTGCCGTCGCGCACGTTGTCTTCCCAGCCTTCTACCACGCGGGTCGCTCCGAACTCTCGGAAAAGATCCGCCATGACTTTGGCATGGTTGAGATAGTCTTCCTTCCGCGCGGCCGGAACCGCCGCGACGAAGCCGCTGATGTAGCTCATTTGATCCTCCCATCCGTTGCACTTGGACAGACTAGGATGGAATTTACGTTGATATCAAATGTTTGATGTGGCGGCCTTGCCTTCCTTGCGCGACACCGCCAGTCTGCTCCGCCTCTAAAGGAGGAAACCCATGATCGACCTGCACTACTGGCCGACCCCGAACGGGTGGAAGATCACCATCGCGCTGGCCGAGATGGGCCTGCCTTACACCTTGCACCTGGTGAACATCGGCGCAGGCGAGCAGTTCCGCCCCGAGTTCCTGGCGATTGCGCCGAACAACCGGATGCCCGCCATCGTGGACAGTGATGGACCCGATGGGGCACCGGTGTCGATCTTTGAAAGCGGGGCGATCCTGCAGTACCTGGCCCGCAAGACGGGGATGTTCTACGGCGCGACGGAACGGGACCGCATCGCTGTTGACCAGTGGCTTATGTGGCAGATGGGCGGGGTCGGACCGATGGCCGGCCAGGCGCACCACTTCCTGCATTATGCCCCCGACCTGGACCCGCCGCAGGTGCTGCCCTATGCGCAGAACCGCTATCGAAACGAGGTGGCGCGACTCTATGGCGTGCTGGACCGTCAACTGGCGACGAGCCGTTATACGGCGGGCGATTTCCTGTCGATTGCCGACTTCGCAATCTGGCCCTGGGCGCAGGGCTGGCAGCGGCAGGAGCAGACGCTGGACGACAAGCCGCATTTCGCCCGCTGGCTGAAGGAATTGGCTGCGCGTCCGGCCTTCATTGAAGGCAAGGCCGTGGCTGCAGACCGGCGCAGCGGCAACACCGACCGCAAGGCACAAGAGATCCTCTTCGGCAGGCAGAATGCCTGAGGGATCTGAAGCGATGATCCGCCGGATACCCAGTCACTTGGCGGGCTTGTCCGGCTCGATCATGTATTTCTGCAGGCTTACGATCTGGAGCCAGAGAAAGACGAAAAGCGCGGCCGGGAAGGCGAAGGTTTCCAGCTTGACCCAAAGATCGGTGGACATGGTGCGCCAGACGACCTCGTTCGCGACGGCAAGAATGGCAAAGCCGAGGCAAAGGCGCTTTGTCAGCATCATCCAGCCTTCAGCCCGCATCGGCATCATCTCGCCCATAACCCACTGCAGGTAGCTTTTCCCCTGAAGGAGCCCCACAGCGAGCGTGGCGGACAGCAGGCCGTAAACGATGGTCGTCTTCATCTTGAAGAAACTCTCGTCGTTGAACCAGGCGGTAAGACCACCAAAGAAGATGACCAGCACCGCCGTCAGCACCTGCATCCGCCCGATCTTCCGCGTGAGCGCCCAGAGGATGGCCATGGAGGCGAGCAGGATCGGGATGAAGATCAGTGCGGCAACGATGAAGCCCGAATAGGTCTGACCGAGGATCGTGAAGTTCTGCTCCTTAAGTCGCAGGTAGATCAGGAAGAAGACGAGAGTCGGCCCAAGTTCCAGCACCGATTTCACCACCGGGTTGATCGTCTTCTCTGCCATGCCCGAGACCCTTGCCATGCCGCCTTTGGGGCAGCTAATCCGGCGCCCCCGCATCGGTCAAGCAACGCAGCCGTGAAACGCGTGCCCATGGCTTGTGGAACAGGTTTTCCTTGACACAAACCGGGAACACGGGCAGAACATCTTGCAAACACACGGTTCAAGGGGGCCCCATGCTCACCCGCAAGCAGCTTGAACTATTGGATTTCATCCGTCAGCGGATGGACCGCGACGGCGTGCCACCATCTTTCGACGAGATGAAGGAAGCGCTGGACCTGCGGTCGAAGTCCGGCATTCACCGGCTGATCACGGCGCTGGAGGAACGTGGCTTCATCCGCCGGCTGGCGCACCGCGCCCGTGCCATCGAGATCGTCAAGCTGCCGGAGGCGATGGAGAAACCGGGCTTCACGCCCCGCGTTTTTGAGCCGAAGGTGATTCAGGGCGACCGCCCGGCGGCACCTCCGCCAATGGCAATTCCGATCGAGATTGCAGCGATGGAGTTGCCGGTGATGGGCAGGATCGCCGCGGGCGTGCCGATCGAGGCGATATCCGAGGTGTCGCACCATGTGGCCGTGCCGCAGTCGATGCTGTCGCGCAACGGCCAGCACTATGCGCTGGAGGTGAAAGGCGACTCGATGATCGAGGCCGGCATCAACGACGGCGACATCGTGGTGATCCGAGAGCAGTCCTCGGCTGAGAACGGTGACATCGTGGTGGCGCTGGTCGAGGATCACGAGGCCACGCTGAAACGGTTCCGCCGGCGCGGCAACATGATCGCGCTGGAGGCGGCGAACCCGGCTTACGAGACGCGAATGTTCCCCGACCACCTGGTGAAGGTCCAGGGCCGTCTGGTGGGTCTGATCCGCACCTACTGATCGGCGCCTTCCGACGAATCGGTCGCGGCGAAGCGCCGTTCGGGATGTTGGAGATGACGTTCTGCTTCGGTCAGGGGCGTTCCGGGAGCCCAGATGCGACCCGTGCGCCGCGCGGGCTGGAGCCGCCAGCCAGTGGCTTCTGGCCAGAAGGCCAGCGCCCCACTTCTCGCGAGCAGCCGGCGGTCCAGCAGGAGGCAGGCCGGATCCTTCGTGTGGACCCAACCCGCAACGATCAACAGGCCGGCACCGTTGCATCCTGACTCCGCTTGCTCGACAGCGGTTTTGCCGCTGAGTACGCGGCCCGGCAGACCATCCAGCGTGAAGTCGCGCGCAGCCTTTGCGCCGGAGAAGCCCGGCCGGGCGGCGGCCTGCTTCTGATCGACGCCATCGCCATCGTTCTGAAGCCAGTTCTCGGCGGTGAAGCCGTCTCCGGCGCCGGCCGAAAGCGCCCTGCCCTCTGGCCCCGCTATGCCTGCGAGCGCTCCGCTTGCGGAAACCAATAGCACCGGTCGGGGCGTCAAGACCCAGAGCATGAGGGCCAGCAGTACCGGGGCAATGCCCAGCCAACGCAAGCGCCCCGCAACGGCGATGAGCCAGATGCCGCCGAGCGTGAAGACGGGCAAGACCAGCGCGGAAGGAGCCGGGATCATCGTCACCGCCCCGTCCAGTGCCGCCACCCGGGCGGCGACGAACAGGATCCACTCGCAACCGAGTTGCATCACCCACAAGGGCAGCGCCGAAAGGCCGAAGGGCGCCAGAAGCGCAGCCACCGCACCTGCCGGCATGACCACGGCGCCCATCACTGGCACGGTCAGCAGGTTGGCGACGAAGCCGTAGTCGGTAAAGCGGTTGAAATGCGCGGCCGCATAAGGCGCCGTGGCAATGCCACCGATCAGCGAGGACAAGACGAGAGTGAAGATCGGCATGGTCAGCCGGGGCAGCCGCCGGGCCAGGGTATGGCTTTCCACCGCACCGAAGCCTGCGATCAGCGCAGTCGTGGCGGCAAAGCTCATTTGGAAGCCAGGATCCAGCAGACTTTCGGGCTGGATGAGCAACAGCACAACCGCAGCCAGCGCGACCGAGCGCAAGGTCAGGGCACGGCGGTCAATCAGCACGGCACCCAGCATCACAGTGATCATGACGAAGGCCCGCTCGGTGGCAACGTTGGCGCCGGAAAGCAGCAGGTAGAACAATGCCACCGCAAGCGCGACAAGCGCGGCGAGTTTCTTGGTGTTCACTCGCAGGGCCAGTGGCGGCACGAAGGCCAGACCATAGCGGACGAGCGCAAAGACGAAGCCGATCAGGAAGGCGAGGTTCATCCCCGAGATTGCCAGAAGATGCGCGAGCGAGGAGTCCCGCAGGTCCTCGACCGCCTGAAGGCTGAGGCCGGATCGGTCGCCTGTCATCACCCCCGCCGCAAAGGCCCCGGCATCGCCAGGCACTCGCGCCATGATGGCAGCGGACAGGCTTCGCCGAAGCCGCCCGACCGCCTGGGTTGCCCCCTCGGCCTCTTGCCACAACATGACCGGCGCACGAGTGTACCCTACGGCGCCGAGCCGCTGGAAAAAGGCATTGCGGGCGAAGTCGTAGCCGCCGGGCTCGGACGGGCCTTCGGGCGGGGCGAGGCTGGCGGTCGCCATCACCACATCGCCGGGATCGGGGATGTAGCTGTCATCGCCATGAAGCGAGATGCGGACGCGGTCGGGGGTTGCGGCCGGTGCGGTGCCATCCAGAATCACCTTGTCCAGCGTAAGACGAAGGGCGTCGGACGCGGAGCGGTCGATTTCGATCACGCGGCCGGTGACTGGGCCGTAGTAGCGATGATCCAGCACCGGCGCAGCCTGAAAATTCGCTCGAGCGCCTGCGGCAAGGAAGCCGATCGCCAGGCAGCCAATTGCCACGGCCAGAGGGTGCACGAGTTCCCATCCGGCAATCCGCAGGGCGAGGGCGGCAAGGGCAAGAAGCGAGGCGCCGGCATAGAGCGCGGCGCCAGGCTCCACCGGCAAGGCAAACCACATGCCAACCCCGATGCCCATGGCCACCGGTACCCAGGGGAACAGCACCCCGCGCGCGCCGGCCAGCATTGCCAGCGGCCAGACCAGGACCGCCCCGAGGTGCCCCACCTTGTCTGCCCCCCCGATCCTCATTATGACCTGCAGCGATCCTGCCTGCCCTTGGTTTCCGAAAGGTTAAGCCCCAATGACCAAGCCGGTTGTCACCCGCTTCGCCCCCTCGCCCACGGGCTATCTGCACATCGGCGGCGGTCGCACAGCCCTGTTCAACTGGCTGTACGCGCGTGGGCGCGACGGCAAGTTCCTGCTTCGGATCGAGGATACCGACCGTGAGCGATCGACGCCCGAGGCCACGGCGGCGATCCTGCAGGGGCTGACCTGGCTGGGGCTGGATTGGGACGGTGACGTGATCAGCCAGTTCGCGCGCAAGGATCGCCATGCCGAGGTCGCGCACGAGATGCTTGCGCGGGGCACGGCCTATCGCTGCTGGTCTACGCCCGAAGAGATCGCGGCTTTCCGCGCCGAGGCAGAGGCGCGCGGGTCCTATGCCGTGTTCCAGTCGCCCTGGCGCGATGCGAACCCGGCCACCTGGCCCAATGCCCCCTATGCCGTCCGCATGAAGGCGCCGCGCGAGGGCGAGACGGTGATCGACGACCAAGTGCAGGGGCGCGTGGTCATACAGAACGAGACACTGGACGACATGATCGTGCTGCGGTCGGACGGGACGCCGACCTATATGCTGGCCGTGGTGGTGGATGATCACGACATGGGCGTGACCCACGTAATCCGCGGCGATGACCACCTGAACAACGCCGCGCGCCAGCAGATGGTTTATGGCGCCATGGACTGGGAGGTTCCGATCTGGGCGCATATTCCTCTGATCCACGGGCCGGACGGCAAGAAGCTGTCGAAACGGCATGGCGCCACCGGTGTGCATGAGTATCAGGCCATGGGCTACCCCGCCTCGGGGATGCGGAATTACCTGGCCCGGCTGGGCTGGGCGCATGGTGACGATGAGTTGTTCACCACCGAACAAGCGTTGGAATGGTTCGACCTGCCGGGCATCGGGCGCAGCCCCGCTCGGCTGGATTTCAAGAAGCTGGAAAACACCTGCGGCTGGCACATCGCCCGCACCGAGGATGCTGCACTGCTGCATGAGTTGGAGGGCTATCTGGCTGCCGCTGGTCAACCCGGCCTTTCGGGCGGACAGCGCGACCTCCTGTCGCGCGCCATGTATTGCGTGAAGGACAGAGCCAAGACCTTCCCGGAACTTATTGAAAAGGCAAGATTCGCGCTGATCTCCCGTCCTGTCCTGATGGATGAGGCTGCAGCGAAGGCACTTGACTTGGTATCCCGTGGTATACTGAAATCGTTGACGCCGCGACTGCGAAATGCTAGCTGGACGAGAGAGGAATTGGAGGCCATCCTGAACAGCGAGGCCGCGGCCAACGGCATCGGATTCGGGAAGCTCGCCAGTCCCCTGCGGTCTGCGCTTGCTGGCCGCACCGCCACACCAAGCGTTTTCGACATGATGCTGGTCATCGGTCGGGACGAGACGATCGCGCGGCTGGAGGAAGCTGCGGCCGGCTGATCGCCGGCCCGTTCCCCGGCCAGACCGCCCCCAAGGGGCGGGAATGATGCCGCCCGCCGGGCCTGCCGCCCGACGGCCGCCACAGGGGACGTTTGACATGGCAGAGACGAAAACCGCGACGCTCACCCTCGACGGCAAGTCCTACGACCTGCCGATCCACTCGCCGACCGTCGGGCCGGACGTGATCGACATCCGCAAGCTGTACAGCGATGCGGATGTCTTCACTTTCGACCCGGGCTTCACCTCGACGGCCGCCTGCGAGAGCACCATCACCTTTATCGATGGCGACAAGGGAGAGCTCTTGTACCGTGGCTATCCAATCGAGCAGTTGGCCGAGCGTTCGACCCATCTCGAGACCTGCTATCTGCTTCTGTACGGAGAGTTGCCGACCGCAGCGCAACTGGCGGACTTCACCGCGCGCGTGACCCGGCACACGATGGTGCATGAGCAGATGCACTATTTCTTCCGCGGCTTCCGCCGCGATGCGCACCCGATGGCGACAATGGTGGGCGTGGTGGGCGCGATGTCGGCCTTCTACCACGACTCGACCGACATCAACGACCCGTGGCAGCGCGAGGTTGCCTCGATCCGCATGATCGCCAAGCTGCCGACCATCGCGGCGATGGCCTACAAGTACTCGATTGGCCAGCCCTTCGTGTACCCGAAGAACTCTCTGAGCTATGCCGGCAACTTCCTGAACATGTGCTTCGCGGTTCCGGCCGAGGAGTATGTGGTCAATCCGGTCCTCGAAAAGGCGATGGACCGGATCATGCTGCTGCATGCGGATCACGAACAGAACGCCTCGACCTCGACGGTGCGGCTTGCAGGGTCCTCGGGCGCCAACCCGTTTGCCTGTATCGCGGCGGGCATCGCCTGCCTCTGGGGGCCGGCCCATGGCGGAGCCAATCAGGCCTGCCTGGAAATGCTGCGCGAGATCGGCAGCGTGGACCGCATTCCGGAATTTGTTGCCAAGGCCAAGGACAAGAACTCGGGCTTCCGCCTGATGGGCTTCGGCCACCGGGTCTACAAGAACTTCGACCCGCGCGCGAAGGTGATGAAGGAAAGCGCCGACGAGGTGCTGGGCCTTCTGGGGGTTGAGAACAACCCGCTGCTGCAAGTGGCCAAGGAACTGGAGCGCATCGCTCTGGAGGATGACTACTTCATCTCGAAGAAGCTTTATCCCAACGTTGACTTCTACTCGGGCATCATTCTTGAGGCTATGGGCTTCCCGACTTCAATGTTCACGCCGATCTTCGCGATTTCCCGCACCGTGGGCTGGATCAGCCAGTGGAAAGAAATGATCGCCGAGAAGAACCAGAAGATCGGCCGTCCGCGCCAGTTGTACATCGGCCCGACGCAGCGCGACTACGTCGATCTGCGTCATCGTTGACCTATCAAGCGGGGCGGTCCTCAAGGCCGCCCCGCTGACGTTTCCGTGAAGGCGACGGCCTGCCGCATCCCCCTGTTTCCGGGCGCCCCCATGTCTGTCGGGCGAACAGAGAAAGGGGAAACGCCATGAAGGACCTTCGCGCAGAAGCCGAGCTTCAGCTGCACCACCAACCCCGCGACTTCACCGACCGCCTTGCGCTGCGCTTTGTGCGGTTTCTTCGCGTCTTCGCGGACGCCTTCTTTGCCAAGCGCTATGGCCACCGCGCCGTCGTTCTGGAAACAGTAGCGGCCGTTCCCGGCATGGTGGGTGGGCTGTTGCAGCACCTGAAGGCACTGCGGCACATCCGCGACGATCAGGGCTGGATCCGCGAGCTTCTGGACGAGGCGGAGAACGAGCGGATGCACCTCATGACCTTCATACAGATCGCCAAACCGACCCGGCTGGAGCGGTTGATCATCATGGCGGGTCAGGCAATCTTCTACAATTTCTACTTCTTCCTGTACCTCTTCGCGCCCCGCGCCGCGCATCGTGTCGTGGGCTATCTCGAGGAAGAGGCGGTGGTGAGCTACACCCAATACCTCGCCGAAATTGACGCGGGGCGGGCCGAGAACGTTCCGGCCCCGCAGATCGCCCGCGACTACTGGCACCTGCCGGCCGAAGCGCGGCTGCGCGACGTGGTCATCGCGATCCGCGCCGACGAGGCGGGCCACCGCGACCGCAATCATCAGATGGCCGACGCCATTGCGATGGGGACGGCCTGAGTTTCCGGGCGGGGCGGCTTGCGTCTGACGCCGCCGCACGTCAGGAAAGGCGCGAGATGACCACGCCCTTGCCCCCCCGCACCGGATCGCGCCTGATCGCGATCGACCTTGCCCGTACGGCCGCTTTGGTTGGCATGGCGACGTATCACTTCGTCTACGACCTGACAATGTTCGGCTGGCTTCCCGAGGGCACCGCAATAACGGGGTTCTGGGCTCTGTTTGCCCGAGCGGTCGCGGGAAGCTTCATTTTTCTGGCGGGCGTCAGCCTGTGGCTGGCGCATTCCCAAGGCATCCGCTGGCCCGCCTTCTGGCGCCGGTTCGCGAAGATCGCCGCCGGGGCGGCGATCGTGACCGTGGGCACCTATTTCGCCTTTCCGCAATACTTCGTCTTCTACGGCATTCTGCATTCCATCGCAGTCTCGTCGCTGATCGGGCTGGCGTTCCTGAGTCTGCCCGCAGGGGTCACACTGGCGGTGGCGGTTCTGGCCTTCTTCTTGCCGGACCTCTGGCGCTCCAGCGCATTCGATGGCCCGCTGGCCTTCATCGGCCTGTTCGAGACTCGTCCGCTGACGGTGGACTTCCTGCCGATCTTCCCATGGCTGGCGCCCATGCTGGCTGGAATTGCTGTGGGACGCCTTGCCACACGGTTCAGCCTTTGGCCCCGTGTTGCCCTTCCCGAAACAAGAGCCCTGCAGCGGCTGGCCTGGCCGGGACGGCACAGTCTGGTGATCTACCTCGCACACCAGCCAGTTCTGATCGGACTTGTCTGGTTGGCATCGTGGCTACTGCGTTAGGTCGCTGCGGCGTTCTGGTTCTGCTTGTGTCAGAGCCCTTGAGCCAAATGAAAACGCCCGGCCGCAGGGGCCGAGCGCAAGGTCATCCCGCATGCCGGGATCAGAGCTTGAGCGACAGGACAGTGGCCAGCGTCAGCTCGTGGAAGCCGTTGAATCGGCTGTTCAGCACGATGGAATAGGCGCCAATGCCTTGCACAGCCACGAAATCGCCCTCGGCGATGTCTTCGGCCAGCAAGACGTCACCCGGTAGCCGGTCGACCGAGTCGCAGGTCGGGCCAAACACGATTCGCGGAGCCTTGGCGCCGGTACGGCGATTGCCCTGCTCATCCAGCACTTCGATCCGGTCGATGACGCCGATCTGCGCCAGTTCGTTATACAGGCCGTAAACGCCATCCGTCAGGAAGACATGGTTACCATCCCGAACCGCCTTGACACGGGCCGACGAGGTAAAGGCATCGGCACACAGGCCGCGGCCCGGTTCGCAGACCAGCGCGGGCCGGTCGGCACCGAAGGCTTCCGAGGTAGTGCGGTCGATCAGGTCGAAGATCGCTTCCAGCGCCGGGGCCTCGGCCGACTTGCGGTGCGACGGGAAGCCGCCGCCCACGTTCAGCCGGGAGATCCGCACACCGGCATCGCGGGCGATCACGGCGGCCGCACGAATGTAGCTGCCCCAGGCTTCCGGATCGGTGCACTGGGTGCCGGGATGGAAGGTGATCGACGGGATGAAGCCCGCTTCGGCCACGCGCTTCAGCAGGATCGTGGCGAGTTCAACGGTCGCCCCGAACTTGGCGCCGAAGTTGTAGGCCGCACCTTGCACCGGCAGCTTGAAGCGAACCGAGATTTCGCAGCTCTCGGCTGGCACCATCTCGATCAGCTTTTCCAGTTCCGAGGCCGAGTCGACCGACCAGGACTTCACGCCGCGATCCACCGCGAACGCGATCTCGGAGCGCGAGCGGACCGGGTTGTTGTAGTGCATCGCTGCATCGGGGCAGAGCCGCCCGATCAGGTCGATCTCGAAGGGCGAGGCCACGTCAAAGCCACGCACGCCGGCGGCGGCGAGGTTGATGATGACCTCCTCGCCGGGGTTGGACTTCACCGCATAGGTTACAAGCCCCGGAAACCCGTCGATGAATCGCCGGGCGGTCGACTGCAGGACCGAGGGCGCGAAGAACAGCACGGGGTTTTCCGGCTGCATGACGCGCAGGTATTCGGTCGGGTTGGTCCAGATCGTCTTGGACAGTCCCATCGGCGTAATCCTTTCTGCCAACAAGACGGTGCCCTCCCCGTTGCCTGTCGGCTCGGGCACCTGCGTGGTTTTTGACAACCAGGCCAGGTGCGTATGAGCCGCCCTTTTCCTGCAACTGAGGATGCCGCATATGGGGCACATTTTCACCGATCAAAAGTGTAGAAATGCGGCGATCCTTCGTTATAATGACGAAAACGCCGGGCATATTGTATGGATGAACTCGATCGCAACATCGTCGGGCTTCTTGGGGCGGATGCCCGCATGTCGGTGGCCACACTTGCGCGGCGACTGAAGGTTGCGCGGTCCACCATACAGGCCCGGCTCGAGCGGCTGGAAACCACCGGCATCATTGCCGGTTACACCATCAAGCTTGGCGAGGCGGCCCGCGAAGGCCGCTTGCGCGCGACGATTCTGGTGACGATCGAGCCCAGGTCACAGGGGGCAATCCTCGCCCGCCTGAAGTCGATACCGGAGGTCGAGCGGGTCCACACCACCTCGGGCCGATTTGATCTACTGTTGCAGGTGGCGGCGCCGAACGCCACGCAACTGGACCGCGTGCTGGACGAGATCGGGGTGCTATCTGGGGTGAGAAGCTCGGAAAGCCTGATCCACCTGTCCACCCGCTTCGACCGAGCGATCTAGGGGGACGGTGTTCCTGCGGCCCCATCCAGAAGCCGCCCGATCAGCCCGCAAATCATCGCCTCCCGCGCATCCGGTGCCATGCCGATGACCGGGAACATCCGTCCGGACGACATGAGGTCGGCGAAACCGTGCGCCAGGGACCAGACGCCCGCAACTTCGGCCAAGCCGCAACCGGCCGCCGTCACCTGGTCCACCAGGTGCTGATAGGCTGCGCGTCCGGTAGCCTGCATCTCGGCGTTGGTGGGATCGGGCCGGTCCGAGCCGAACATCAGCCGAAACAATGCCGGACGTGCCGTCGCAAAATCGATGTAGCCCAGCCCCGCGGCCATGAGTTGTGATCGAGGGTCGGGCGGAGCCTGCGCCTCTCGCGCGGCCTGTGTGGCAAGGAAGGTCCTGAACCCCTCGGCCGCCAGGGCCGTAAGCAGGCCCCGCGCGTCGCCGAAATGATGTGCCGGCGCGGCATGGCTGACACCCGCCCGCCTGGCGACCTGGCGCAGCGAGAAGGCTTCCATGCCGCGCTCTGCCAGTTCGGCCTCCCCTGCCGCCAGCAGCGCCGTGCGCAGGTCGCCGTGGTGGTAAGGCCGCTCACCGGTTGGCGGAAGCGCAATGGTGGGACGGGGAGAACAGGGATCAAAGCCGGTCATGATGTCTCATTGCACGTCATCTTGTCGCTGTAAAGATTCGACTTGACGGAATCACCGTTGCGACGCATTTCATCCTGACGCTGTCAAGATAGGATGCCCGATGCCAACGGATACACTGTTCTCGCTCGCCAACAGTGCGGCCCTGCTAGGGTGGACTGCCCTTGCCCTGTCGCCCCTTGCCCCTCGGCCTGCGGTCATGCTGGCCGGGCGGATCATCCCCTTGGCACTGGCGACGCTTTACACCGGCCTCGTGCTGGCCTTCTGGTCAGGTGCGGAGGGTGGTTTTTCCACCCTGCCGGACGTGATGGCCTTGTTCCGGACCCCCGAGATCACGCTAGCGGGTTGGGCGCATTACCTGGCCTTCGACCTGTTCGTTGGCGCCTGGGTGGCGCAGACAGCCCGGTCCGAGGGCATTCCCCACTACCAGACCCTGCCGCTGCTGCTTCTGACGTTCCTTTTCGGTCCGGCAGGGTTCCTTGCAACCCAACTCCTTCGCACCGCCCGCTCCCCGTTCCCTTCCCTCCAGCCCAAAGGCCAGCCATGACCCCTGCCCTGACCCTTCCGGCCCGCCCCACCCTGCGCCTGTGGGATGCGGCGCCCGCCCTGTCTGCCTTCGCGCTTCTGGTCGCTCTGGCCGCCATCCCGTTGCTCGCCGCGGCGGCACTCGACCCCCGGAGCTTGCAGGGAGAAGGTATCTGGGTGAAGCCTCTGAAGTTCCACCTCGCCCTCACCGTGTACTTCGCAACGCTCGCGATCTTTGCCCGGTGGATGCCCGCCGGCATGATGGAAACACGCGGATGGCGCATCTACCAAGCGGTGATCATCGCCTGTACCGTGGGGGAGTTGCTCTGGATTGGCGGGGCCGCAGCCCTTGGCACCGCATCGCATTTCAATCTGTCCAGCCCTGCATGGGCCATGCTCTATCCGCTGATGGGCGTCTTTGCCGTCACCCTGACCTCGATGACTCTGGTCATGGGCATGGCGATCTGGCGCAACACGGCAACCGGTCTGCCGGCGCCGGTTCACCTGTCGGTGGCGCTTGGGCTTGTCCTGACCTTCGTCCTGACCGTGCTCGCCGCGAGCATCCTGGCCCAGGGGACCGGCCACCTGGTCGGCACCCCCGTGACCGGCGCACGCCTGCCACTTCTGGGCTGGTCGCGGGAAGTGGGCGACCTCCGCGCCCCCCATTTCCTTGCCACCCACGCGATGCATGTCCTGCCGCTGGCCGGTCTGTCTGCGCTCGCCTTGCCTTCGCGCGCCCAGGTACCGGCAGTCTGGATCGCTGCCGCTGCCTTCTGCGCCCTCGTGCTTTGGGCGCTCGCCACATCGCTCGCCGGCCGACCGCTCGTCTGAACCCGAGGCGCTTCCCCTTGCCCCACGCACGCGCTAGAACCGCGGCGGATCAAGGGGAAGCCGCCATGCCCATGGAAAAGACATTCTCGCCGGCCGAGGCCGAAGCCCGCATCTCTGCCGCCTGGGAAGCAACCAACGCCTTCCGTGCCGGCGCGAATGCGAAGCCGGGGGCGGAAGCGTTTTCCATCATGATCCCGCCGCCCAACGTGACCGGGTCCCTACACATGGGCCATGCGTTCAACAACACGCTGCAGGACATCCTGATCCGCTGGCACCGGATGCGCGGCCACGACACGCTGTGGCAGCCGGGAACCGACCATGCTGGCATCGCAACGCAAATGGTGGTGGAGCGGGAACTGGCACGCAGCCAGCAGCCCTCGCGCCGTGAAATGGGGCGCGAGGAGTTCCTGAAGAAGGTCTGGGACTGGAAGGCAGAATCTGGCGGCACGATCATCCGCCAACTGAAGCGCCTCGGCGCGTCGTGCGACTGGTCTCGGCTGGCTTTCACCATGTCCGGCGCGCCTGGCGCACCCAAGGACGAGGACGGCAACTTCCATGACGCTGTCATCAAGGTCTTCGTCGATCTCCATGACAAGGGCCTGATCTACCGCGGCAAGCGTCTGGTGAACTGGGACCCGCATTTCGAGACCGCAATCTCTGACCTGGAGGTCGAGCAGGTCGAGGTCGCGGGTCACATGCACCATCTGCGCTACAAGCTGGCGGATGGCGTGACCTACAAGCACCCGGTGGCCTTCGATGACGAGGGCAAGCCGACCGAATGGGAGACCCGCGACTATCTGGTGGTCGCCACCACCCGGCCCGAGACTATGCTGGGCGATACCGGCGTGGCAGTGAATCCGTCCGACTCGCGTTATACGGGCCTTGTCGGCAAGGACATCATCCTGCCGCTGGTTGGCCGCCGCATTCCCATCGTGGCGGATGACTACGCCGATCCGACAAAGGGAACCGGTTGCGTCAAGATCACGCCGGCGCATGACTTCAACGACTGGGAGGTCGGCCAACGCACCGGCCTGCGTGTCGTGAACGTGATGGACAGCCAGGCTGCGATGTTCCTCGCCGAGAACGGCGATTTCCTTGAAGGTTCCGATCCGACACCAGAGTGCATGGCGCTGCACGGGCTGGATCGCTACGACGCGCGCAAGCAGATCCTGCTCTTGGCAGAGAACGAAGGATGGCTCGACCAGATCGTCCCGGAACGCCATCAAGTGCCACACGGCGACCGCTCCAAAGTCGCTATCGAACCCCTGCTGACCGACCAGTGGTTCGTCGATACCTCGAGGATCGTGGGCCCCGCGCTGGAGGCCGTGCGCAACGGCGACACGGTGATCCTGCCGGAACGCGACCAGCGCGTGTATTTCCACTGGCTGGAAAACATCGAACCTTGGTGCATCAGCCGCCAGCTGTGGTGGGGCCATCAGATTCCGGTCTGGTACGGTCTGCCGTTGGCTGAGCCTGGCTTCAAGGACGACGAAGGCGACGGGGCGATGGACGCAGTGGAGCTCGCAAGGTTCCTGGGAGACCTGCCTCAGGGCCGAGACACATTGATCCGCTGTGCCGCGGGCTTCGAGGCTGTGGCCGAGAAGTTCCGCGACGACCTTGCCGCACTGCCCCATCCGCTGGCCAACGCCCGCGTGGTCGAGGTCGCCGACCGCGACGCGGCCGAGGCGGTGCTGGCCGATGCGCTGGCCGAATATGCGGTGGATCAGGATGCGACCAAGCTGGTCTACCCGGTCTGGCGCGATCCGGACGTGCTGGATACGTGGTTCTCTTCCGGCCTCTGGCCTATCGGCACGCTTGGCTGGCCGGAACCCACGCCGGAACTGCAGCGGTACTTCCCTACGTCAGTGCTGGTGACCGGTTTCGACATTATCTTCTTCTGGGTCGCCCGGATGATGATGATGCAGCTTGCCGTGGTGGGCGACGTGCCGTTCCGCACCGTCTACGTCCACGCCCTCGTCCGGGACGAGAAGGGCAAGAAGATGTCGAAGTCACTCGGCAACGTTCTGGACCCTCTCGACCTGATCGACGAGTTCGGCGCCGACGCCGTTCGTTTCACGCTGACCGCGATGGCCGCCATGGGGCGCGACCTGAAGCTGTCGACGGCCCGCATCCAGGGCTATCGCAATTTCGGAACGAAGCTCTGGAACGCCTGCCGCTTTGCCGAGATGAACGGCGTCTGGGAAGGACATGCCACGCAGGCCGAACCGCCGAAGGCTGAGGCGACGGTGAACCGATGGATCATCGGTGAGACGGCGCGCACCCGGGCCGAAGTGGATGCGGCGCTGGCTGAATTTCGTTTCGATCAGGCGGCAGACGCGCTGTACAGGTTCGTCTGGGGCAAGGTCTGCGACTGGTATGTCGAATTCGCCAAGCCGCTGTTCGACGGGCCACAGGCGGCCGAGACGCGCGCCACGATGGCCTGGGTTCTGGACCAGTGCATGATCCTTCTGCACCCGATGATGCCCTTCCTGACCGAGGATCTCTGGGCCACCACGGGTACCCGCGCAAAGATGCTGGTCCACACCGACTGGCCGACCTATGGCGAGGAACTCGTTGACGCCCCCTCGATGGACGAGATGCGGTGGGTTACGGGCCTGATCGACGAGATCCGGTCGGCTCGAACGCAGATGCATGTTCCTGTGGGGCTGAAGCTGGACATGCTCTCTCTGTCCATCGCCCCGACGGCGCGCGCTGCCTGGGACCGGAACGAGGCGCTGATCAAGCGCCTAGCCCGGATCGACAGCCTGACCGAGACCGCCGCCGCACCGAAAGGCGCCATGACCATTCCGGTCGAGGGCGCGACCTTTGCCCTGCCTCTGGACGGCATCATTGACATCGCCGCCGAGAAAGCGCGCCTTGGCAAGGCTCAGGAAAAGCTGGCCAAGGAAATCGGCGGGCTCAAGGGACGGCTGAACAACCCAAGCTTCGTGGCATCGGCGCCGGAAGAGGTGGTGGACGAGGCCCGTGCAAACCTGGAAGCCCGCGAGGACGAGGCGGCCAAGATCGCCGCCGCACTTGCCCGGCTGGCGGAGATCGGCTGAGGCGAAGTCAGCACGCCGACCAGAGGAACAGCGCGCCCACAACGGCGGCGCCTATGCTGGACACCAGCACGGCGCCGGCAGCCATGTCCTTGATGGCGCCAACCTCCGGGTGGCGATCGGGGTGCAGGTGATCCGCCAGCGCCTCGAGAGCGGAGTTGAAGAGTTCCGCCGCGACAACGATGGCCATCGCCAACACAACGACCGCCCACCAGAGGAGAGGCGCCCGCAGCAGGGCGAGCGCAAGAAATGCGACGACGGCCACCGCCGACTGCGCGCGCAGGCTGCGTTCCCGCCGCCAGGCCGTCGCCAGGCCGGCAAGCGCGAAGGACAGGCGCTGGTGAAAGGGTCGGTTCTTCATGGCGTGCTCCCGACGATGGTGCGATCTCGTGTCTCGACAAGGATCACACCAACCAGAAGCCAGAAGATGCCCACAAGGTATCCCCCCGCCACATCCGACGCGAAGTGCACATTCAGCACCACGCGGCTGAGACCTACCAGTACCACAAGCACAAGCGCGGCAAAGGCAACGTGGAAGCGTGCCAGCGGATCGGTCATTCCACGCGCGATCAGATAGCCGATGAATCCGTAGACAGCCATCACAACGGTCGCGTGGCCACTGGGAAAGGCGGCCAATGCCGCGACATCATACATCGGCTCGGGCCGCGGACGACCGATCACCACCTTGCCCAGGGTTGTCGTGAGCTGCGCGCCGGCGAACACCGTCCAAAGCGCCAGGATCGGCGTCCGGTTCGGCCACAGCAGAAGGAATCCTGATGACACCAAGAGAACGGCGAGGATCGCTGGCCCGCCCGCGATGGCGCTGATCCAGCGGAACCAGGTGAGTTCCGGCTCGATACGGAGTTGCTCGACAATCGCGCTGGCAGCGCCATCGAAACTGTCCAGCGCGCCGGTGTCCAGCACGTCCTCGGTGAGCCCGCTGAAGAGGACTGCGGCATAGACCGCTGCGGCTACAAGCAGGGTGATGGGAAGGCCACGGAAGGTGTGTGGGTCAAGCCGCCCGCGCAGATGACGGAGAAACCAGCCGTCAAGATCGCCGGGCGGGTCGGGGAAGACCCTGCCGTGGGCCGACCTCAACGCCCCCGCAAAGCGACCGGCCCGCGGTACGATCAGCCGGAAAAGGAGGAGCGCGACAAGGTATAGGCAAACCGCGAATATGACGGCGGCAAGCACATTCTCCCAAGGCAAGATCGTCCCTCCGTCTCAGACCGCGCGACTATCGAGGCGAAGAGCCCACGGATCAAGGCACCGCGACATTGCCGGGAGTGTCGCCGGAGGCGTGAGCCTCCGGCACTTCAAATCCGGCTACTCCGCCGCCTGCGCATAGGCCTCAACCGGCGGGCAGGTGCAGACCAGATTCCGGTCGCCCCAGACGTTGTCGACCCGCCCCACGGGCGGCCAGTACTTGTCCACCCGGAAGGACCCCGGCGGGAAACAGCCCTGCTCGCGCGGATACTTGCGCGTCCAGTCGGCCACCAGATCCTCTACCGTGTGGGGGGCGTGGCGGAGGGGGGAGTCCTCCGGCGCGATGTCACCCTCCTCCACTGCCCGAATCTCTTCGCGGATAGCAAGCAGCGCCGTGATGAAACGGTCGATTTCAGCCTTGGTCTCCGACTCGGTCGGCTCGACCATCAGCGTTCCGGCAACTGGCCAGCTCATCGTGGGCGCGTGGAAGCCGTTGTCGATCAGCCGCTTGGCAATGTCGTCCACAGTCACGCCCGCTTCGGCGAACGGACGGGTGTCCAGAATGCACTCGTGCGCGACCCGGCCCTTGTTGCCCATGAACAGGATCGGATATGCCCCCTTCAATCGCGAGGCGATGTAGTTGGCGTTCAGGATCGCCACCCGCGTCGCCTGGGTCAGTCCCTCGCCTCCCATCATCAGGCAATAAGCCCAGGAGATCAGCAGGATCGAAGCGCTGCCATAGGGCGCCGCCGATACCGGCCCCTCGGCTCCCCCCGTCTGGGGATGCCCCGGAAGGTGGGGCGCAAGATGCGCACGCACGCCGATCGGACCCATTCCGGGACCACCGCCGCCATGCGGGATCGCGAAGGTCTTGTGAAGGTTCAGGTGGCTGACGTCCCCGCCGATCTCGCCCGGCTTCACCAGCCCGACCAACGCATTCATGTTGGCCCCGTCGATGTAGACCTGCCCCCCATGGTCGTGAGTGATCCGGCAGACCTCGCGCACGGTTTCCTCAAAGACGCCGTGAGTCGACGGATAGGTGATCATGCACGCGGCGAGCCTGTCTGCGGCCTCTTCTGCACGGGCCCGGAAGTCCTCCAGATCCACGTCACCGTTCGGTGCCGATTTGACCGGTACCACCTGCATCCCCGCCATCTGCGCCGAGGCCGGGTTGGTGCCGTGGGCAGACATCGGGATCAGGCAGATCCGCCGCTGATCATCGCCGCGGGCGCGGTGATAGGCGAGTATGGTCAGAAGCCCGGCATATTCGCCCTGTGCGCCCGAATTGGGCTGCATCGAGAAGGCGTCGTAGCCGGTGATTTCGCACAGCTTCGACGAGAGGTCGTCGATCGCCTCGCGGTAGCCAAGCGCCTGGTCGGCGGGCGCGAAGGGGTGCAGCGAGCCGAATTCAGGCCATGTGATCGGCATCATCTCGGCGGCAGCGTTCAGCTTCATCGTGCAGGAACCAAGCGGGATCATCGCGCGGTCCAGTGCCAGGTCGCGGTCGGACAGGCGGCGCATGTAGCGCATCATTTCCGATTCCGCCCGGTTCATGTGGAAAACCGGATGGGTCAGGTAGTCAGAGGTCCGCGCCAGCGCCTCGGGGAAGCCGAGTTGCGCCCGGTGCGGCGGCACGCCGTCGATCCCGAAGGCGCGCAGCACGCGCAGAAGCACGCGCTCGTCCGTCGTTTCGTCCAGGCTGATGCCAACATGGGCACTGCCCACCTTGCGGAAGTTCAGCCCCTCGGCCCGCGCGGCTGCCATGATGCCGGCCTGCCCCACGCCGACCTCGATCGTGATCGTGTCGAAGAAGGCCTTGGGTTCCACCTTTGCCCCTGCCGCCTTCAACGCACGGGCGAGTCGATTCGTCAGGAAATGCACCCTCTCGGCAATGGCACGCAGACCCTTCGGACCATGGAACACGGCATAGAAGCTCGCCATCACCGCCAGAAGTGCCTGCGCCGTGCAGACGTTCGAGGTGGCCTTCTCGCGCCGGATGTGCTGCTCGCGCGTTTGCAGAGACAGGCGGTAAGCCTTGTTACCCCGCGCGTCGATGGAGACGCCGACGATGCGGCCGGGCATGGACCGCTTCAGCTCGTCCCGGCAGGACATGAAGGCCGCGTGGGGCCCGCCATAGCCCATCGGCACCCCAAAGCGTTGCGCGGACCCCACGGCAATGTCGGCGCCCATCGCACCGGGTTCCTTCAGGATGCACAGCGCCAGAAGGTCGGTCGCTACCACGGCCAGCGCCTTGGCTGCGTGCAACTTGTCGATCAGGTCGGTGAAGTCGCGGACGTGGCCGTGGGTGCCGGGATACTGGAAGATCGCCCCGAACACCTTTCCCGGCTCCAGCGCTTCCGGCGTGCCGGTGATGATCTCGATGCCCAGTGGCCGCGCACGGGTGCGGATCACGCCGATTGTCTGGGGATGGCAGTTTTCGTCGACAAAGAAGGCGCGGGCCTTTGACTTGGCGGCGCGCTCGGCCATCGTCATCGCCTCGGCCGCAGCCGTGGCCTCGTCCAGAAGCGAAGCATTGGCCACATCCAGGCCGGTCAGGTCGCAGACCATGGTCTGGTAGTTGAGCAACGCTTCCAGCCTGCCTTGTGCGATCTCAGGCTGATAGGGGGTATAGGCGGTGTACCAGGCGGGGTTCTCCAGGATGTTGCGCTGGATCGCAGGCGGCGTAACCGTACCGTAATAGCCCTGCCCGATCAGTGAAGTCATAACCTTGTTGCGCGATGCGACCTCGCGCATTCTTGCCAGCAGCTCGTGCTCGGCCAGCGGCGCCCATCCCAGCGGGATCGTCTGGCGGATCGAGGACGGCACGGTCTGGTCGATCAGCTCGTCCAGAGTTCGCACACCCACGGCTTTCAGCATCTCCTCCATCTCGGCCGGAGAAGGGCCGATATGGCGGCGGTTGGCGAAGTCGTAGGGGTTGTAGTCCACGGGCGTGTAGGTCATGGCGACACTCATTGGGGTCAGGAACCATCCGGCGGGCACGCCGGGGTCATTCGGTGAAGGCGGCCAGTTGCGCGAGCGACGCCGCCAAGCCCTCGGCATGATCCTCGGACGTTATGCCTGCGGGCACATTTTCGGCGATCACGGTGACGCGGGTACCCTGCCCTGCCGCTGCGAAGTCCCAAGTCATTCGCATGGTTCCGGCAAAGCGGGGATCGGCGCCAACGAAGGTAGTTTCCCGCTCGAAATGCCGGAGTGGATCGAGGCTGACAGAACGGGCCTCGACCAAGTCGCTGGCGCCATCGGTCTTGCCGTGTCCCGCCGCAGCATCGGCGTCGTTGAGCCGGATGCGAAAGGCGCCGCCGGCAACAGGCTCCAGGGCCAGCACTTCGCCCGACATTCCGGGCGGAGGCAGCCAGCGCACCAGTTCAGCCGGCTCCATCCACGCCCGCCACAGCCCATCGCGGCTGGCAGCTATCAGACGGCTGGCCTGATCGCGGCGCGGCGCCATCGCGTCAGCCGATCATCTCGTTGTACTCGTCCTCGTCCATGAGGTCGTCCAGCACGGCAAGGTCATCGATCTTCATCTTGAAGAACCAAGCCGCGCCGAGCGGATCCTCGTTCACTAGGCCGGGATTGTCGGTAAGCTTCGAGTTCACGGCGACAATCTCGCCATCCACCGGGGCAAGGATGTCCGAGGCGGCCTTGACGCTTTCGATCACCACGACTTCGTCGCCCGAAGCGACCACGGTCTCCGGCTCAGGTAGTTCCACGAAGACGACATCGCCAAGCGCGGTAGCGGCGTGTTCGGTGATGCCGACCACGACAAGATCGCCCTCGACCCGCAGCCATTCGTGTTCCTTGGTGTACTTCATTTGCCGCTCCTGTTCTCAGCGTTTGTAGGTGGAGGCCCGGAAGGGCAGCTCACTGGTGGTGACGGGCAGTCGCTTGCCTCGGACCTCGCCTTCCAGCGCCGTGCCGGGCGGGGCGAGGTCGACCGGCACGTAGGCCATGGCAATCGGCGCCTCCAGGCTGGGACCGAAGCCGCCCGATGTTACACGGCCCACGACGCTGTCACCGTGGAAGAGTTCGGTACCCTCGCGCATGGGCGCACGCCCTTCGGGCCTTAGACCGACGCGGCGGCGTGCTGGCCCGAACTCCAGTTCCAACAGGATACGGGCAGCACCAGGGAAACCACCCGCACGCGCACCTTCGCGGCGGCGAGTCTTCTGAATGGCCCAAGCGAGATCAGCCTCGACGGGGGATGTCGTGGTGTCGATATCGTGGCCGTAGAGGCAAAGCCCTGCCTCCAACCTCAGGCTATCTCGGGCACCAAGGCCGATGGGGGCGACCTCTTCCATCGCCAAGAGCATTTCGGCAAAGCCGTGTGCCGAGTTCTCGGGCAAGGAAATCTCGAAACCGTCCTCACCGGTGTAGCCCGAGCGCGAGATCCACAGTTCGGCGCCTTCCCACTGAAAAGTACCCTGATCCATGAAACGCAGTCCTGCGACCTCTGGCACCAGCCGCTCCAGCGCCAGTTCCGCCAAGGGTCCCTGAAGCGCAAGCAGGGCCCGGTCTGTTACGGCGCGGACTTCGGCGACCTCGGACAGGTGCGCGGTCATATGCGCCACATCGGCAACCTTGCAGGCGGCGTTGACTACAACAAACAGGTGGTCGCCCCGGTTGGCGAACATCAGGTCGTCCAGGATGCCACCTTCGGCATTGGTGAACAGGCCATAGCGCTGGCGGCCCTCTTTCAGCCCGAGCACGTCAACCGGCATCAGCGCCTCGAACCCAAGCGCCAGCGCCTCGATGCCCTGTTTCGGTATGAGCAGCACCTGGCCCATGTGGCTGACATCGAACAGGCCGGCGGCTGTGCGGGTGTGAAGGTGTTCCTTCATCACCCCGGCCGGGTATTGCACCGGCATCTCGTAGCCGGCGAAGGGCACCATGCGGCCCCCAAGGGCGACATGCAGGTCGTGCAGTCCCAGACGCAGAAGATCGGCCATCGCCGGTCCCTCCTCGTATGTCGCCGGATGGAATGACCCGGCACCGTGGGAGGGGGACCCCCGCCCATGATGCCCCCTCTGTCCCTTCGCCTGAGATCGTTATCCCTTCGGCGCCCCGGTCGTGGCCGGGATCTCTCCAGAGTCTTCGTCGCAGGACGGTCCCTTGCGCCTGAGAGTTTACCGGGGCGGTTGCTCCTTCGGCACCGTCGTGCGGCAGACCACACGCCGGATTCTCCCGATCCTGCGCCTTCTTGCTAGCTTGGCGCCCGCGAGTTTGGCAAGCTGGAAAAACGCACCCGGGAAAAAAGGAAAGGGCCCCGGAGGGCCCTGAAACTCTCCCAGGCGGGAGAGTGGTGCGGATGAAAAGACTCGAACTTTCACGGGAGTTACCCCACAGCGACCTCAACGCTGCGCGTCTACCAATTCCGCCACATCCGCATGTCTTGGTTGGTGGCGGCGTATTAGCGAAGGTGCGGAGGGAAGGGAAGAGGGATTTTCGGCCCCCTTCCCTGCCCGGTATCACGAATAGGCAACCACTTCGATCTCGAGGCCCTCCGGCGTGTCGAAGTAGAAGCGGCGGCCTGGCGCATAGTCAGCGTGGTTCACCGGTGTCAGCCCTTCGGCCTTGACCCGCGCCTCGGTGGCATCAAGGTCATCGACCACGACGGCGATGTGGTTCAGTCCGGCGATCGTGCGGTAGCTTTCCTCGCTTGACGGCCGGGCATCGCCGTAGGTGAACAGTGCGACGTAGGAATCGTCGCCCCCCACATGCACGGTTCGACCCGTCGTCATGCCCGGCCCCTGCCAGCGGATGCGCCACCCGAACAGCCGGCACAGCAGGGCAGCGCTGGCGGCGGGATCGGGAACGGTGACATTCACATGCTCGAGCCGGGTCATGCCTTGTCTCCCATCATTGGGTTGCGGGTGGTTTGCCCGGGGTTCAGTCCGACGTCGCGAAGGATGTGCGGAGAAAGGTCATGCAGCCGCGCTGTCATGCGGCGACGCATGAGGATTCTGATCAGAAGGTCCATCTTGTCCTCTTTGGTTTGGGGCGAATCTGGTGTAATTTCTCAAGTGAACTTTAGATCAAGGGGAATCATGCAGAACCGTCGGCAGGGTCTGACCATCGGCGATCTGGCGGACCGCACCGGGCTTGCCGTTTCGGCGATCCGGTTCTACGAGACGCATGGCATCGTGCGACCGCTGCGCAATGCAGGCGGGCATCGGCGCTATGGCCGATCCGACCTGCGCCGGCTGTCTTTCGCCATGATCGCGCAGCGTCTTGGCTTCCCGCTGGCGGAAATCGCTTCCCACCTGTCCGCGCTGCCGGACGACCGGGCGCCCGACAAGGCGGCCTGGGAAGCGATAGCCACCGGCTTCCGCGCGCGAATCGCAGAACGTATCGCAGCCCTTCAGTCGTTGTCGGACAAGCTGGACGGCTGCATCGGTTGCGGCTGCCTTTCGCTGGACCGCTGCGCCCTCTACAACGCCGATGACAAGGCAGCGGAGCGTGGGACAGGTCCCCGCTGGCTGATGGGCGACCGCTCGGAGGATGTGTGATGGTGGAATGGATCCGGTCTCACGGACTGGTGCCCTACGACGAGGCCGTCGCGTTCATGGAAGAAAGGGTTGCCGCGATATCGGAAGGCAGGGCGGACGAGGCAATCTGGTTTCTGGAGCATCCGCCGCTTTACACTGCGGGAACCTCGTCGCGCGTCGAGGACCTGACCGATCCCGACCGCTTTCCGGTGTACCAGACCGGGCGCGGCGGACAGTACACCTATCACGGGCCGGGTCAGCGCGTGGTCTACGTCATGCTGGACGTTGCCCGGCGCGGCCGCGATGTCCGCTGCTTCGTACGCTATCTGGAAAAGTGGGTGATCGCTGCTCTGGCCGAGTTCAACGTGACCGGCGAAATCCGTCCCGGCCGTGTTGGGGTGTGGGTCGTCCGACCGGACCGCCCGGCCTCTGCCGACGGGTCACCGGCCGAGGACAAGATCGCCGCAATCGGCGTCAAGCTGCGCAAGTGGGTGAGCTTCCACGGAATCTCGATCAACGTGGAACCGGATCTGAGCCACTTCAGCGGCATCGTGCCCTGTGGCATCCGTGACCACGGGGTGACAAGCTTGGTCGACCTTGGTCTGCCCGTTTCCTTGGACGACTTGGATCTGGCCTTAAGATCCACCTTTGACCAAGTGTTTGATGCGGCACCCGCTTGCGCGGCCGGGTGAACTGCTGCGACCATCGGGGCACTTGCCCCTGCCTTCGGCGCCGCGTCTTCTGCCTGCCAGCACGAGCCCAATGCGACTCACGAGTGTTGCTATAGCCAGAGAGAGGACCGCCCATGAAACTTCCCCTGATTGCACTTGCCGCTGTCACGCTTGTTGCCGCGCCCGCACTGGCAGATGGCGACGCAGAGAAAGGCGCCAAGGAATTCAACAAGTGCAAGGCGTGCCACGCGATCGTCGCAGATGACGGCACTGCCATCGTCAAGGGCGGCAAGACCGGCCCCAACCTCTATGGCGTCGTGGGACGGAAGGCTGCTTCTGAAGAGGGCTTCAAGTACGGCGCGGGTCTGGTCGAACTCGGCGAAACCGGGCTCGTGTGGGACGAAGCGCTCATTGCTGAGTATGTGACCGATCCCTCGAAGTTCGTGAAAGACAAGACCGGCGATGCGGCAGCGAAATCCAACATGACCTTCAAGCTCGCGAAGGGTGGCGCGGACGTGGCTGCCTATCTTGCTTCGGTCGCGAAGCCTGCCCAGTGACGCGACTTCCACGGGCTGAATGTCCGAAGGGTGGCCGAAACCGGCCGCCCTTCAAATGAAAGGATGGGCTCAGCCGCCGCAGCCGGGCCTGTATACTCGAGGCTCACTGCCTTGGCAGCGCCCGCTCTTGCGCTCGGGCACTTGACCTTCTTGGATCGGCGAAACGAAATCTGGGGTCCCGGCGATGGCCGCGGGCAGCAAGAGCTGCGCGGCTGTGAGGGCGAGAAGCAACGGTCGCATTGTTGGTCCTTTCACGACTTTGCGGTGCGGACCTGACCATAGACGCAGCGGCGACACACCGAACCGGTCAGAGGTCGGCCAAACACATCACCGTCTGACGGACCAAGGTCGGGATCACCCTCTTTCGGGTTGCGACGCTGCGCGCATGCGACACATGCAGCATTGTTGATCTGGATCAATTTCGCGCATTGCCGCCACCGGGCGGGGTCGGTAAACACGGCTTCAAGGCACTGTCCACGCAGACGAGGGCCATCAAAGTCATAACGCTACGGGAGACGCCAATGGCCGACGCAGCCATTCATGGCCACGACCATGACAATCGGGGGTTCTTCACCCGCTGGTTCATGTCGACGAACCACAAGGACATCGGGATCCTCTATCTGTTCACCGGCGGGATCGTCGGCCTGATCTCGGTCATCTTCACCGTCTACATGCGGATGGAGCTGATGGAACCGGGCGTTCAGTACATGTGCGCCGAGGGGATGCGCCTGACCGCCGCCACGGTGGAAACCTGCACCCCCAACGGGCACCTCTGGAACGTGACGGTTACCGCGCACGGCATCCTGATGATGTTCTTCGTGGTGATTCCCGCGCTGTTCGGCGGCTTCGGCAACTACTTCATGCCGCTGCAGATCGGCGCGCCGGACATGGCCTTTCCGCGGATGAATAACCTGAGCTACTGGCTCTACGTTGCGGGTACCTGCCTCGCCGTCGCTTCGGTGTTCTCGCCGGGCGGCAACAGCCAACTCGGCTCTGGCGTGGGCTGGGTGCTTTATCCGCCATTGTCGACCGCTGAAGGCGGCTACTCAATGGACCTGGCGATCTTCGCCGTTCACCTTTCGGGTGCCTCGTCGATCCTTGGCGCAATCAACATGATCACGACCTTCCTGAACATGCGCGCGCCCGGCATGACCATGCACAAGGTTCCGCTGTTTGCCTGGTCGATCTTCGTGACAGCATGGCTCGTGCTTTTGGCGCTGCCGGTTCTGGCTGGCGCCATCACCATGCTGCTGACCGACCGCAACTTCGGGACGACGTTCTTCCAACCCTCGGGCGGCGGCGACCCGATCCTGTACCAGCACATCCTTTGGTTCTTCGGCCACCCGGAAGTCTACATCATCGTGCTGCCCGCCTTCGGCATCATCAGCCAGGTTATTGCAACCTTCTCGCGCAAGCCGATCTTCGGCTACCTGCCGATGGTCTATGCCATGGTCGCTATCGGCGTGCTCGGCTTCGTCGTCTGGGCGCACCACATGTACACTGTCGGCATGTCGCTGACCCAGCAGTCGTACTTCATGCTGGCGACCATGGTCATTGCGGTGCCGACAGGCATAAAGGTGTTCTCTTGGATCGCGACCATGTGGGGCGGCTCGATCGAGTTCAAGACGCCGATGCTTTGGGCCTTTGGCTTCCTGTTCCTGTTCACCGTCGGTGGCGTGACTGGCATCGTGCTCAGCCAGGCCGCCGTGGACCGCGCCTATCACGACACCTACTACGTCGTCGCGCACTTCCACTATGTGATGTCGCTTGGCGCCGTGTTCGGGATCTTCGCGGGCGTCTACTACTGGATTGGCAAGATGTCGGGCCGGCAGTACCCGGAATGGGCGGGAAAGCTGCACTTCTGGGCGATGTTCATCGGGGCCAACCTGACATTCTTCCCGCAGCACTTCCTCGGCCGCCAGGGGATGCCGCGCCGCTACATCGACTATCCGGAGGCCTTCGCCTACTGGAACCACCTCTCGTCGATCGGCGCCTTCATCTCCTTCGCGTCCTTCGTGTTCTTCATCGGCATCGTGTTCTACACGCTGTTCGCAGGCAAGCGCGTGACCGAGAACAACTATTGGAACGAGTATGCCGACACGCTGGAATGGACCCTGCCCTGCCCGCCGCCGGAACACACCTTCGAGACCCTGCCGAAACAGTCGGACTGGGACAAGCAGCACGCCCATTGATACGGGGCACTGAGCAGATCGAAGGCCCCGGAAGACCGGGGCCTTTTTCTATTGGGAACCTAGCCATGAAGCCGCACCGCACTGTCATCGTCTGCACCACGCCCCGGTCAGGAAGCACGTTGCTCTGTGCTCTTCTGGCTTCCTCTGGAACAGGAGGAAGGCCGGAATCGTGGTATCGTGCCGAAGATCGCGCTGAATACGAGGCAGACTGGGGTGTACCGTCCGGTGACGCCTCCGCCTTTCTGGCTGCGGCGATCAAGGCCGGATCGGACGACAGCGGGACTTTCGGCATCCGCCTCCAGGCGCCTTCGCTTTCCCCGGTGTTGGCCGAGTTGCGCGGTATCTTCGGCGCCCTGCCCGACCGCGAGTTGCTGCAAGAGGCGTTGGGTCCATGCACCTTCATCCATATCCGACGCGAGGACGACGTGGCACAGGCCGTGTCACGGTTGAAGGCAGAGGTGAGCCAGGTTTGGCATATGGACGGAACGGAAACTGCGCCTCAAGGCGAGGCTGTCTACGATGCCGAACGTCTGGACCAGTTCCGCGCTGAAGCGGCCGAGGGGAATACCGCATGGGAAGCGTGGTTTGCGGCCAACGGAATTGCCCCGTCACGGGTGGTCTATGAGCAGTTCGTCGCGGATCCGCCTAGCCAGGTGCGCACGCTCCTCGTTCAAGCCGGCCTTCCGCCTCACCCCGACAGGCTGATCTCGGCACCAAACCGCAAGATGGCCGACGCCGCTAGCGCAGCCTGGGCTTTGCGCTACAGGCAAGACCGAGGGCTGGAACCGATGACGGAAGGTGCAAATGCCCTATGAATGGCAGCATGATGCCGAAGACCGTCCCCGCCTGCACCTTTGGCCCCATCGATCCCTGACGCAACGCGGCTTCGTTGCCTTCTTTGCGATCACCACGACGCTGATCGCATTGCCGGCACTGGCCGTTCTGGGATCGCCCGTACTCTGGGGCGTCCTGCCCTTCTTTGCCCTGACGGTCACAGGGACCTGGTATGCGCTTCGACGAAACCAGCGCGACACGGAGATCATCGAAGACCTCATGTTGCAGGGCGACGCGATATCTCTGGTGCGCTATGGTCCGCGTGGGCGGCGGCAAAACTGGCGCGCAAACCCGCATTGGGTCCGCGTGACGCTTCACCGCACAGGCGGGCCGGTACCGAACTATCTGACGATGAAGGGCGAAGGTCGTGAGGTCGAGATCGGGGCATTCTTGAGCGAGGATGAGCGGATCGCCCTCTACGCCGAACTTGCCTCCGCCCTTGCGCGTCTCAGGCAAGCCTCCATGCCCTGATCGTACCGAGTAGCGTCGAGACAAGGGGTGACGGTATAAGTCCGTACGCAGAAAACGCTGCCCCGACGGCGCTCAGACCAACCGCGCCTTTATCGCCGCCCCTGCTGCAGCAAAGTCCATCTGACCAGTGTAACGGCCCTTCAGGGCCGCCATCACGCGTCCCATGTCGCGAATACCTGTGGCACCGGCTTGTGCAATAGCTGCTTCGATCGCAGCCTCGACCTCTTCGGCAGATAACTGGCGGGGCAGGAACTCTTCGATCACACGGATCTCGTTCAGTTCCTTTTCGGCCAGTTCCAGCCGCCCGCCCTCTTCATAGGCTCGGGCACTTTCTTGCCGCTGCTTCACCATCTTGCCAAGGATTGCGGTCAGGTCCGCATCGGTCAGTTCCCCGGCGCCCTCGCCCCGGGCGGCAATCTCGCGGTCCTTGATGGCGGCGTTGATCAGCCGCAGCGCGGACAATCGGTCAGCTTCCCGCGCCTTCATTGCGTCCTTGAGTTCGGCCTGCAGACGTTCACGCAACGCCATTGTCGCCCCCTTTGCGCCTTGCGCATGCAGCATACCTCGACAGCCGGCGAAGAACAACTGCATCGCCTCCAACCAAGCTATTGTTATAAATAGATATTCCTTTTGGATTGAGACCTTGACCCGGCCAGCCGCGGTCTTTAGGTTCCCGCCAATTTGCCGATAGGAGAGTCGAAGATGCCGAGCCGCGCCCCGAGCCAGCCGAAACCGACCGCCTGCCTTGCGCTCGCCGACGGCACTCTGTTCTACGGCCACGGCTTCGGCGCCACGGGCCAGACGGTTGCGGAGCTAGTCTTCAACACCGCCATGACCGGCTACCAAGAGATCATGACTGACCCTTCATACGCTGGACAGGTCGTGACCTTTACCTTCCCCCATGTCGGAAATGTTGGCGTAACCCCCGAGGATGACGAAACGGGCGAACCAGTCGCCGCAGGCATCGTCGTCAAGTGGGATCCGACCGAGCCGTCCAATTGGCGCGCGACAGACGATCTTGTGTCCTGGCTGGAGAAGAAGGGCCGCATCGGCATTGGCGGCATTGACACCCGGCGCCTGACGCGGGCGATCCGCCAGCAAGGCGCACCGCATGTTGCCTTGGCGCACGATCCAGAAGGACGGTTCGACCTTGAGGCACTTGTTGCCAAGGCGCGCGCATGGAAGGGGCTTGTCGGTCTCGACCTCGCCAAGGACGTGACCTGCAACCAGAGCTATCGTTGGGACGAGAAACGGTGGGCCTGGCCCGAGGGCTACACCAGGCGTGAAGGGCCGGGCCTGCGGGTGGTGGCCGTAGACTTTGGTGCGAAACGCAACATCCTGCGTTGCCTCGCCAGCGCAGGATGCGAAGTCACCGTGCTGCCCGCGACGGCCACGGCCGAGGATGTGCTGGCCCTGAACCCGGAAGGCGTGTTCCTGTCGAACGGCCCTGGCGACCCTGCAGCGACCGGCGAGTATGCGGTTCCGATGATCCGTGGCGTGCTGGAGCGTGACCTGCCGCTGTTCGGGATTTGCCTGGGTCACCAGATGTTGGCGCTCGCTTTGGGCGGCAGGACCGTGAAGATGAACCACGGCCACCACGGCGCCAATCATCCGGTGAAGGATCTGACCACCGGAAAGGTCGAGATCACCTCGATGAACCACGGCTTTACGGTCGACAGCCAGACTTTGCCCGTCGGCGTGAGCGAAACGCATGTCAGCCTGTTCGACGGGTCCAACTGTGGCATCGCCGTGGACGGCAAGCCGATCTTCTCGGTCCAATACCACCCTGAAGCCTCGCCAGGCCCGCAAGACAGCTACTATCTGTTCGAGCGCTTTGCAGCAGCCATGAGGGCCCGCCGGGCCGCTTGATTCGATTAACCGACTGTTAATCCTCTGTGAGCCACCTTCCGACTGCTGCCGCAGGAGGAAGGATGGCACCGACCGGTGCACGAAAGGCAAAGCAAGCCGCACGGCCGGTACGGCGTGCGTTCCAGCGCTTTCTGCTGGAAGAGGGCATCGTATCTTCCGACGTGCTGATTGCCGCTCTCTTCCTGCGTCACCGCTATGGCGGCCGCCTCGAAGACCGCCTAGCAACGCGAACCACTGATAGAGCCCGACTTTCGCGCGGACTTGCCCGATACCACGGGATATCCTTTCTCGACCCGCTGACCGACCCGCCAGAGGTCGCCCTGGTCGACGAACTGGACCCGGCCTACTGCCTGCGCGAGGCCCTGCTCCCCTGGCGCAGGCTTGGCGCCGCGACCGTGGTCCTGGTGGCTCGACCGGAAGAGTTCGAACTCCACCGCGCCATGCTGACCCAGGCATATGGCCCCGTCCTGCCCGCCTATGCCGAACCCGAGGCGATCGAAACCGCGCTTCTGGCCATCTGCGGGCCGGACCTTGCCATTCGTGCGGAGGGTCGTGTGCCGAGAGGGCTGTCCTGCCGCGGGTGGTCGCCCGGCCAATATCGGCGCCCGTTCCTGCTATCCTGCCTAGCGCTGTTCATCGCGCTGGCCGTCTGGCCGGCTATCCTGCTCACGGCTCTCACGCTTTGGGTGACTTTCACACTGGCCGCTGTGGTGGCGCTGAAGGCCGTGGCGGCGGTTGCGGGCTACCATGACGCCCTTCCACCAAGGCGGGCCCTTGGTGTCTCACAACTGCCCACTGTCTCGATCATGGTTGCGCTCCACCGCGAGGCCGATATTGCGCCGCGGCTCGTAGACCGTCTTTCCTGCCTGGACTATCCGCGTGACCGGCTCGAAGTGCTGCTCGTGGTCGAAGAGCACGATCGTCTGACCCGCGAGGCACTTGCAAAGGCCGATTTGCCGGGCTGGATGCGTGTCGTCGCAGTTCCACACGGGACCGTCAAGACCAAGCCCCGTGCGCTCAATCACGCTCTGGACCAGTGCCGCGGCAGCATCATTGGCGTGTATGACGCCGAGGACGCGCCCGATCCCGACCAGATCAGTCGCGTCGTACAGCGTTTCCATGACAGCCCGCCGGAGACCGTCTGCCTGCAAGGCCGGCTGGACTACTACAATCCGAAAACGAATGGCATAGCGCGTTGTTTCACCATGGAATATGCCTCGTGGTTTCGGCTGATCTTGCCGGGCTACGACCGACTTCGCCTTGCCGTACCTCTTGGCGGAACGACCCTGTTCTTCCGTCGTGAGGCTCTGGACTCCCTTGGTGGTTGGGACGCCTGGAACGTGACTGAGGACGCCGATCTTGGGCTGCGCCTCGCCCGACGCGGCTGGCGGACCGAGGTCATCGAAACGGTTACTGAGGAAGAGGCTTGCTGCCGTGCTCTGCCCTGGATCCGGCAGCGATCACGTTGGATCAAAGGCTACATGATGACCTGGGGGGCACATATGCGCGAGCCCGAGAAGCTATGGCGCGACCTGGGGGCATGGCGCTTCATCGGCGTGCAAGTGCAGTTCCTCGGCACCGCCACCCAGAACCTCTTTGCACCGGTCCTGTGGAGCCTCTGGCCTATCGCCTTCGGCTTCTGGCACCCGATTGTCGACATCCTGCCGCACCAGTGGATCGTCGGCATGACGGTTCTGTTCGTCTCAGCTCAGGCCATTGACCTGACCATCGCGGCCATCGGGCTTCGCCGTAGCCGCCATCCGTTCTCACCAATCTGGCTGCCTGTCCTGATGGTGTACCACATGATGGCAGTGCCCGCCGCCTGGAAGGCCCTGTGGGAAATCGTGACTCGGCCCTTCTATTGGGACAAGACTGCTCACGGCCTGTTTGGCTGACGATCAGCGCACGCGAATCTCGCCCGCATCCACACGCAACCGCGTCTCGAACGCCTTCGAGATGTGCGACCTAAGCGCCTGATAGGCCGCCTCGCCATCGCGCGCCTCAATTGCGCCGACGATCTGCTCATGCTCAGCCATCGCCGCCTCGTCGCGGCCCTCGGCCGCCAGAGACGTTGTTGCCATCAGGGCCATGGATCGGTGCAGCAAGTCCAACTGCTGCACGAGGAAACGGTTATGGCTGGCCAAATGAATCTGTCGGTGAAACCGCTTGTTCGCCCGGCTCAGCAGGCGCGGGTCTCCTCCCAGCAGGGAATGGTCATCCTGCACCATCGACCGCAGGACTCGGATCTCTTCGTCGGTCGCATGTCGTGCGGCAAGCCGTGCGGCAAGCCCCTCAAGCTCCGTCCGTACAGCGTAAAGCTCGGCCAGTTGATTGTGGTCAAGCGAGGCGACCATCAGGCTGCGCCCATCACGCACCAGCATCGACTGGGTTTCCAGCCGCTGAAGTGCCTCGCGCACCGGTGTACGGCTGACGCCCAAGCGCTCGGCAAGCTCGGATTCAACCAGCCGGTCGCCCGGTTTGTAGACGCCGGCCTCGATCGCCTCAAGGATCAGGGTATAGGCGTCCTTCTGCACCGGCTCACTCCTTTGGCAGATTTCCTACAGGCATACACTCGCATACCGTCAATTCACAACCCGCCCTGTCCCGGCAGCTTGCGGTCCGACGGCGCCAAGCCTAAGACGACTTATGGTCGCAAAGCAGTTTTCCCACGTCCGCTCCTGGGTCTTTGATCTGGACAACACGCTTTATCCACCTTCTGTGGGCCTGTTCCCACAGATCCAGAACCGCATGACCGGGTGGGTGATGGACCGGCTGAACCTCGACAGGGCCGAGGCCGATGCCCTGCGTCAAACCTATTGGGCGCGCTACGGAACCACTCTGTCGGGGCTCATGCGCGAGCATGATATCAACCCCTTGCCGTTCCTCGACTATGTCCACGACATCGACTTCAGCGAACTTGCCCCCGACCCAGAGTTGCGCAGCAGGATCGCGAACCTGCCGGGGCGGCGCATCGTCTATACCAATGCCGACACGGCCTATGCTCGTCGTGTGCTGGCCGGACGCGGGCTGGACGGTTTGTTCGACGCGGTCTATGGCGTGGAAGACGCAGGTTTCCTGCCAAAACCGGAGCGCCAGGCCTTCGAGCGCATCTTCGCGATGGACGGGCTCGATCCGTCGTACGCCGCAATGTTCGAGGACGACCCAAAGAACCTGCGCGCCCCGCACGAGATGGGCATGAAGACGGTCTACGTCGCCCCCGAGCCGTTCGAGGCCCTGCACATCCAGCATCATACCGACGATCTGGCAAGCTTCCTCGCCCGGCTTTCGGCCTGATTCTGCACTGCGGCATTCTGCTGCATTCTCTGAATCCAAAATGCACCTATCTGCCAGTATGCAGAACAGGAGCAATTCATGACCATGATCGCCGACGTCCGCCCTTCGCGCGCTGCACGCGCATTCTATGCCATTCCCGTGTTAGGCTGGATTGCCCGAGATATCAGCCGTGGCGTGGAAAATGTCTTCTATGCACTGGTCATCGGCCTCACCCTCTTGGTTCTGGCAGTCAAGGTCTGGGGCATCGTCGCGATCACCATGACCGCTCTTGCTCTGGTACCGGTCATGTTCCTCTGGCTGATCGTGATCTCGCAGCCCTGAGGCAGATCGTCGCCGACCCTTTGGGCGGAATGTCCTCTCGCCTTCGCTGCACACAAGCCTATGCTCTGCGCCATGAAGGAGAGTGCCATGTCCCGAATTGACACCGATATCCTCGTTTCCGGCGGGGGCGTCGCCGGCCTGACGGCTGCGGCGGCCTTCGGTTCAGCTGGTTTCCGGGTGATCTGCGTCGATCCAGAGGCGCCGGTAACCGATGGCATGGCCGAAGGGGCCGACCTGCGCACGACCGCCTTCCTTCAACCCTCTGTTCCGGTGTTGCAGGCGGCGGGCCTGTGGTCGCGCTATGAACCCCACGCCGCCCCTTTGCAGATCATGCGGATCATAGACGCAGGTGGCGAAAGGTCGGAACCGCGCATCGTCAAGGACTTCGACGCCAGCGACATCTCAGACCAGCCCTTCGGCTGGAACCTGCCCAACTGGCTTCTGCGACGGGAAGCACTGTCCCGCATAGAGGAACTGCCAAACGTCAGCTTCCGGCCGGGCACTGCGACCACGGGCCTTGTTACGCGCGAGGCTGAGGCGCTTGTGACCCTTTCCGATGGTTCCCGCGTTTCGGCCCGGCTGGTCGTGGCGGCCGACGGTCGCAACTCCTTCATGCGCCAGGCCTGCGCCATCCCGGTTCGCACGCTGCGCTATGGGCAGAAGGCGCTGGCTTTTGCCGTGACCCACCCGATCCCGCACCAGAATGTCTCGACCGAGATTCACCGCTCCGGTGGTCCGTTTACGCTTGTGCCCCTCCCCGACCGCGACGGCCTGCCCGCCTCGGCCATCGTCTGGATGGAACGCGGCCCCGAGGCTTTGCGCCTGGCAAGCCTTCCGGTACCAGAGTTCGAGGCTGCCATGAACGGGCGGTCCTGCAACATCCTGGGGCCGTTAACGCTGGTCACCCGGCGCAGCGTCTGGCCGATCATCAGCCAGGTCGCAGCACGCATGTCGGGCGAGCGCGTGGCCCTCATGGCAGAAGCCGCCCATGTCGTGCCACCGATCGGGGCGCAGGGGCTCAACATGAGCCTTTCTGACCTGCGTGTGCTGATGGAACTGGCCGAAACGAATCCCGCTGATCTTGGCTCGGCCCGGATGATGGACACTTACCACCGCCGCCGGCACCTGGAGGTTGAGGCTCGGGTGACCGGCATCGACGCGTTGAACCGCGCCTCGATGATGGGAGCACAGCCTTTGCGCGACTTGCGTGCTACGGCGCTGAACGCGCTCTACTCCATCGCCCCCGTGCGGCGGACACTAATGAAGGCCGGCCTCGGCGTGCGCTGACTAGCGCCGCCGCGTCGCCCGCAGCCGAATACCGTCCTTCGCGCGAACCGTCAGATGGGCCACGGGCACCGGCGGCTCTCCCGCCGGTTCGAACCTGAAGGATCGGACCAGAAGCGCCAGAAGCAGCACACCCTCCACCATCGCGAACCCTGCTCCGGTGCAGACCCGCGGCCCGGACGAAAACGGCATGTAGGCCTGGCGCGCCGAGGCGCGCCCACTCTCGCTCTGCCATCGCGCGGGGTCGAAAGCGTCGGGATTCTCCCACAGGCGTTCATGGCGATGCAGGTGCCACGGCGACAGCACAACCTGCGCACCAGGCGCGACGTCACGATCGCGCATCCGCTCGGGGCACAGGTTTTCGCGCACCATCATCGGGACCGGAGGATACAGCCGCAGAGCCTCTCGGAACACGTCACGCGCCAACCGCAGCCGCGACACAGCCGCAAAGTCCGGCGAATCGCCCAAAAGCAACGCCTCCTGCGCTACCTTCTCCTGCCACTCCGGGTACAGCGATAGGAGCATCAGCGTCCAGGCCAGCGCCGAGGCCGAGGTCTCGTGTCCGGCGAGGAAGAAGATCGCCACCTGGTCGACCATCTCGCCCGTGTCGAACCGTTCCCCGGTCAACGGGTCGGCGGTGGTCATGATCTTGGTCGCCAGGTCATCCGGCGCCGTCCCCGCCGCGATTTCGGAGGCGCGGGCTTCGGTCAGACGGGTGATCAGGCCACGAATGGTGCGGGCCGAGCGCTTTGTCGCCCCTCGGTGCAGGCGCGGGAACCAACGTGGCAAAGGCAGGAAGGCCGCCAGATTCAGGATCGGTTGGGTCCGCTGATAGGTGCGGAACTCGCTGAACACCTGCGCCGCGATTTCGTGCTCGATGGGAATTGAGAACAGCGTACGAAAGATGACATCCGCGGCGGCATGGCTCATGGCCTCTTCCACCTCCACTTCTCCTTCCGGCATCCGCGCAACTGCTGCCTGCCCCGCCGCCAGCATGGCCGGAAAGGTGTCGCGCAGCCGCCCGCCCTCGAAGGCTGGGTCGATGATGCGGCGCTGGCGCTTCCAGGTCTCGCCGTTGGTGACAAAGACGGAATCGCCAAGAAGCGGCGCTAGCCCTTCGCGAATACGGTTCGATTTCGGAAAGTCGTCGGGCCGCTCGCTCAGCACGCGGTCGACCAGCGCAGGGTCGTTACACAGATAACTGCGGAAGAACGGTGTGCGGAACTCGGCCATCCAGGCGCGGTACAGCCGTGCAGGCTGCGCCGAGAGGATGTCCTGCCGGAACAGCCTGACATAGCGCAAGAGCGAGACCCGATCGGGCCGGACTGGAGGCTTCGGCGGGATCATGCGGTCGAGGTATACCGGTTCACCGGCCGCTCGATCCGGGACTTTGACGGCGCGCGATCACGGTAGCGGGTGCCAAGCGTGACCGGGCCTGCCGTGATACGGAAATAGTCATAGTCGCCAGGCCGGTCAAAGGCACAGAGATACTGGAAGTGCAGCCGGAAAAACCGCCAGCGTAGTTCCTTCCAGCGCGCGGGGCTCAGGGTCTTGGTGAAGGCCGCGGAAAACACCAGTGGCCAGCGCTTTTCAGGCGGCGACACTCCGGTCACCGCCACCGGATCGCACAGGGCAAAGGCGCAGCCGTCGCCGGGCGCCGTCACATCCACCCAAGCCACCTCATCCCGGGCCGACAGATATGCAAGATCGGCACGCAGCCGCCGCGCCTCGGGCAGAAAGGATACCATAGGCACCACATGGCCCAGGCTCAGGAAGGAGAGAACGGGACGCGGTGACGGCAACCCGTCACGAATAAGGTCAGCCAGGATCGAC